>Ga0155406_104_pt4 | contig 21755 bp, 23 predicted proteins | sample RifCSPhighO2_02_FD_106374 | JGI IMG/M metagenome (GOLD analysis project Ga0155406, IMG submission 106374) | Candidatus Gottesmanbacteria bacterium RIFCSPHIGHO2_02_FULL_39_11
GGGAGGACATTTAGGAATTGCCCCTGCTGATGATGTGATCATACGGGTTGAAACTCCGCTCCGTTTTGAATCATTTGATAAAGTAATAGTTTCTATAATGGCCAAAAAAGTTGCATCGGGTGCAAATCATTTAATATTGGATATTCCGGTCGGACCCACTCTTAAAGTTCACCGGTTTAAGGATGCGGATGTTATTGTCAAAAAATTTTCCTATCTGGCTCGAAAATTTGAAATGAAATTAACCGTTGATGTCAATCAAAGTTTAGAACCTGCAGGACATGCAGTAGGTCCTTCCCTTGAAGCGCGGGATGTACTGAAAGTTTTGGAACAAAGGAGTGACCGGCCGATGGTCTTAGAAGCAAAAGCAATTCGTCTTGCCGGAAAACTTCTTGATTTATGTTATCTGGATACCAGGAAAAAAGAGACGGAAAGCGGAGAAGAAACAGCAGACAGGATATTAAAAAGCGGAATGGCCATGCATAAAATGAGAGAAATAATAAAACATCAAGGCGGAAATCCGGATATTACCGTTGAGAAAATACATATAGGAAAATACCGCTTCGAAGTCGCAAGTTCCAAAAAGGGTACGGTTTGCGGATTTAACAATCAGGATTTAACGATAATTTCACGGATATTAGGATGTCCTTTAGATAAAAAGGCGGGAATCCACCTGGAACAGCGTGTTGATCAAAAGGTGGAAAAGGGAGATATTCTCTGTACTCTTTATGCCTCAAGCAAATGGCATTTAGAAGAAGCAAAAGAAACCTTAAAGCATGTGCCTATTTATCGGGTGGAGTAATGGTATAATAGGATGGCTTCATGAAAAAGAGATTTATTGTTTTAATTGCGCTCCTTGTAACTATACCTCTTGTTTTATATATGTGGTGGAGCCAGGCATTAAAACCAGTTGATCCAACCAATACAGAGGCCGTAAGTTTCACAATTGAAAGCGGAGAAGATTCCCGTACTATTTCTGATAAATTATTTAAAGCAAATCTGATTCGCTCTCCGGTTGCTTTTTATCTGTTGTCCCGTTTTGGAGGATATGGCAGAAAAATCCAGGCAGGCGAGTTTCACCTGACCCCTTCTATGTCTATGCATGAGATAGCCAATAGTTTAACAATTGGCACTATGGATGTTTGGATAACCATTCCTGAAGGATGGAGACGGGAAGAAATAGCTTTAAAACTTGCAAAAGAATTAAATATTCCGGAAACCGAGTTTTTAAAAGTTGCCAAAGAAGGATATCTTTTTCCTGAAACCTATCAGGTACAAAAAGAGGCAACGGTAAGTGTTATTATTTCTATGTTTCAAAATGAGTTTAATAAAAAAATAACTTCAGATATTTTCTCAAAAGCTCAAAAGAGACAACTCACTCTTGATGAACTTATTACAATCGCGTCTTTGGTTGAACGGGAAGGAAAACACGATTCAGATCGGCCAATTATAGCAAGTGTCATTCTGAACCGTCTTAATCAAAATCAAAAACTCGATATTGATGCCACAGTCCAATATGCACTCGGCTATCAAGCCAATCAAAAAAGCTGGTGGAAAAAGGATCTGACTTTAGATGATTTAAACATCGACTCACTCTACAACACCTATAAAAATCCCGGACTTCCTCCAACCCCTATAGCCAATCCAGGTCTTGCTTCCATTCAGGCAGTCGTGGATGCGCCAACAACAGAATATCTTTACTATATTTCAGACGATAATGGAACTATCCATCCAGCCAAAACAATTGAAGAACATAATGCAAATGTGGCAAAATACTTAAACAAGTAATATGTCCTCATCTATCCTTTGTCCCAACTGCAAAAAACCGATCGCAATTGAAGAGGCGCTTCGTCGCAACATGGAGGAAAAGTTTCAAAAAGAGACGGAAGAAATTTTAAAAGAAGCAAAAGAAAAAATTGTAAAGGAAGCATCAGAAAAAGGTAAAAAAGAACTTGAAATTTTAAAAGAAGAGATGCACCTAAAAGAGATAAAACTTCGGGAAGCTGAGGAAAGCGAAATTTCCCTCAGGAAAGAAAAATTAAGACTTGAAGAAGAAAAAAGATCTTTTGAACTTGAAAAACAGAGACAGATTGATGCTGAAAGAACAAAAATACGGGAAAAAACATCTCAGGAGGAGTCGGAAAAATTTCATCTAAAAGAAAAAGAGTATTCCCAGCAAATTGAAAGTCTCAAAAAACTTTTGGAAGATGCTCAACGAAAAGCTTCTCAAGGCTCTCAGCAATTACAGGGAGAGGCTCAGGAGCTGGATTTTGAAGAGACTCTGAGATCTGCATTTCTGCACGATCTTATTGAGCCGGTTGGAAAAGGGGTAAGAGGCGCTGATCTTTCGCAAACTGTCAAAACTCCCCTTGGAAATATATGCGGAATCATACTCTGGGAATCCAAACGCACTAAACAGTGGTCGGATGAATGGATCACAAAGCTTAAAGATGACATGAGAAATTCAAAAGCCAATGTACCTGTGATTATCTCAACAGTTCTTCCTAAAGAAATTTTTAATTTCGGACTTAAAGACGGTGTTTGGATTACAAAATATGAATTTGCTCTTCCACTTGCAGAGCTCTTAAGAAAAGGATTAACAGATGTTGCCCGTGAACGCTATCTTGCTCAAAACCGGGGAACAAAAGCCGAGGATATTTACACATATGTTACAAGCGATGAATTTAGGCAGCAAATTGAAGCAATTGTAGAAGTATACTCATCCATGCAAAAACAAATTTTAGATGAGAAAAAGGCATTTGAACGCATATGGAAAACACGGGAGGCCCAGGTTGCACGCATTTTGACAAGTACTGCAAGAATTGTTGGAAGCATTCAGGGAACAAGTGGTACAGTACTTCCCATTAAAGGCCTTGATTTACTTGCACTTGATCAAGCAGAATAACAACAGAAAGGACTGCTATGAATAAGTATATTATTGAAACCATCGGCACGTTTTTTTTAGTTACAACCGTTGCCTTTACCGGAAACCCGCTTGCCATAGGAGTTATATTAACCGCCATGGTCTATATGGGAGGGTATATTTCAAGAGGACATTATAACCCTGCAGTTACCATGGCAGTCTATACCAGAGGTAAAATAAATCACCGGGAAGCAGTTAAATATATTTTTTTCCAAATACTGGGAGCAACACTTGCGTGTTTAACTTATTTTCTTGTTATTGGAAATACATTCTTGCCCAAACCCGGAGCAGGAATTTCTATCTTAGGAACAGCACTTATTGAAATTATTTTTACCTTTGCTCTTTCTTTTGTAGTGCTTCATGTTGCTACCTCTCCTAAAACAAAGGATAACCAGTACTACGGTCTGGCAATTGGACTAACTCTTATGGCCGGAGCATTTGCCGGAGGAAATATCTCAGGAGGAGTGTATAACCCCGCAATTGCAGTAGGAGCAATTTTAGTTGATATGAGAATTACCTCCTACTGGCTGCTTCTTATTCTTTACGTTGCCTCACCTCTAATAGGAGGAGTGCTTGCCGGATATGCTTATAGTCTGACTCAAAAAGAATAATTATGCCTTACTGGATTTTATTTAGTTTACTATCTGCTGTTTTTGCCGCACTCGTTGCAATATTTGGAAAAATCGGAATAGGAAAGCTGGACACAACTCTGGCAACAACCGTAAGGGCAATTATCATGGCTTTATTTTTGGTTGGAACTTCTTTTTTCCTGGGAAAAGATAAATTTCTAACCGATATTGATCGAAGTGCTTTTACATTTATTTTGTTTTCCGGCATTGCCGGAGCACTCTCATGGATTTTTTATTTTTCGGCGTTAAAACTGGGTCCTGCTTCAGCCGTTGCGGCACTGGACCGGTTAAGTGTGGTTTTTGTATTTATTTTCTCTTTATTATTTTTATCTGAAAAATTCACCGTATCAGGAGCACTTGGAGCACTTCTTATTTCCCTGGGTGCAATTTTAATGGTTGCTAGGTAATTGACTCAATCGTGTATGTAATTTCTCCTGCTGGAATGCCAACAGTGACTTTTTCTCCCTCTTTCTTTCCCAGTAATGCTTTACCAATGGGTGAAAAAACTGATATTTTCCCTATGCTTGGGTCTGATTCATACCCGCCGACAATATGGAACTCTTTTTTTTCAATTCCTACATTTACAACAACTTTTGATCCAATTTGGACGGTACCGTTTGAGACTGAGTTATATACACGCGACGTTTTAATTTGATACGTTAGAGTTCTGATATGATAATCAATCTGATTAAGCCGTTGGCGGGCTGCGTGATAGGCTGCATTTTCTGACAAATCCCCCATTTCCCGGGCAGTTTTTAAGTTAAATACTGCCTCAGGACGAAGAGATATATAATTTGCCAGATCTTTTTTTAGTTTATCAAAACCTGCTTGGGTGATTGGAGTTAATTTCATATTCATAAATGGATCAGATCCACCCTCTTTTCTTCTTCGACTCTTCGTCGAACTCTTTTAATAATTCTTTTTGGCGGGAGGTAAGATGAGTCGGAATTTTAACTTTAAAGTGTATATATTGATCTCCGCGACCTCTCCCGTGAACAGAGGGAACTCCTTTTCCTCCAAGTCTAATGAGAGCATCCGGTTGGGTTCCTGAGGGTACTTTAAGCTTTAGAGGTCCGTCGATTGTTTCAACTTCTACAACATCTCCTAAAGTTGCTTGGGAAAAAGAGATTTCGCAGTCAAGAAGGATATCCTGCCCTTCTCTTTTTATTCTGGGGTGGGGGGAAACAGAAATAAGAATATCAAACTCATCAAATCGGATCCGGTTTCCCTCATCAACTCCGGCAGGGATTTTTATCGTGTGTTTTTTTCCGTTTATCTCGACTGTTTTTTCAACTCCTCTTACCGCCTCTATAAAATCAATTTTTATCCGGTATATTTCTTTTTGTTTTCTCTGTGACCGGCCAAATCCTCCTCCAAAGAAACTTTCAAAAATTTCAAAGGGATCTGAAAATCCTCCAAAATCAACTCCTTCAAAAGGAGAACCTCCACCACCTCCATTGGTTGTATAGGTATAGGAAAAAGGTCCCCACTGACCTCCCTGTTGTCCTCCTCCCGGATATCCCCCTCCTGCTACTCCTGGTTTAAATGCCGCCTCTCCATACTGGTCATACATATCTTTTTTCTTGGGATCTCCCAGCACTTCGTATGCTTTATTTATTTCCTTAAATTTTTCACTTGCTCCCTCTGATTTATTCCGATCCGGATGCCACTCGAGCGCAAGCTTTCGATAAGCGCGCTTAATCTCATCAGGGGTAGCTGATTTGGAAACTCCAAGTAAGGAATAATAATCGGCCATATCAACTCACTACTTCTCCCTCTTTTACATCTTTCTTATCGTCTTCCTTCTCCTCTTTTCTCTGCTGACTGTTATCTGCTCCCTGTCCCTGCTGCTGCCCCTGATTCATGGCTTGTCCAATTTTCTGCATACTGTCAGAAAGTGCTGAAGTTTTCCCATCCAGTTCATCCTTGGAGCCGCTATCTAATACTTTCTTAAGATCAGAAATTTTTTCCTCCACATCTTTTTTAACATCAGATGGCACTTTATCTCCTGCATCTTTTAGAGATTTCTCAGCAACATAAATCATGTTATCAGCACGGTTTCTGGTTTCAATCTTTTCTTTTTTCTCGCGATCTCCCTCAGCATTGGCTTCAGCTTCTTTGGTCATCTTCTCAATCTCATCTTTAGACAGGCCGGTTGAGCCGGTGATTTTAATCGATTGTGTTTTTCCGCTTGCTTTATCTTTTGCAGAAACACTCAATATTCCGTTGGCATCAATATCAAATGAGACCTCAACCTGCGGAATTCCGCGCGGAGCTGGAGGGATACCGCTTAGGATAAATCTTCCCAGAGATTTATTATCAGAAGCCATCGGACGCTCACCCTGGAGAACATTTATCTCAACTGAAGTTTGGTTATCAGCAGCAGTTGAAAAAACTTCAGCTTTGGATGTCGGAACCGTTGTGTTTCGGTTAATAAGAGGAGTCATAACAGATCCCATCGTTTCAACTCCCAGAGTTAACGGCGTTACATCAAGTAAAACAACATCGCGAACTTCACCGGTTAATACTCCTGCCTGGACAGCGGCTCCTACTGCTACCACCTCATCCGGGTTTACTGAGCGGTTTGGTTCTTTTCCAAAAAATTCTTTAACTATCTCAATCACTTTAGGCATCCGCGTCATTCCTCCAACCATGACCACTTCATCAATTTTATCCTTTGTTAGTTTGGAATCTTTCAAACATGATTCAACAGGGATAATTGTCTTTTTGATAAGGTCAGAAACCAAAGTTTCAAGTTTTGAGCGGGTAAGTTTAGTGACAAAATGAAGAGGACCCTCTTTTCCTTGAGTTATAAAGGGTAAGTTAATATCTGATTCCAGACTGCTTGAGAGCTCAATTTTTGCTTTTTCTGCAGCATCTTTTAGCCTTTGAAGAGCTTGCGCATCGCGCCTTAAATCTACTCCATGTTCTTTTTTAAATTCCTCAGCAAAGAAATCTAAAATTACTTTATCAAAATCGTCCCCTCCGAGATGGGTATCTCCGTTGGTTGCTTTAACTTCATACACTCCCTCTCCTAGCTCCAAAACCGAGATATCAAATGTTCCTCCTCCCAGGTCATAAACCGCAACCGTATGGGCATGTTTTTTATCCAGTCCATAAGCAAGAGCCGCAGCTGTTGGCTCATTTAGTATACGTTTAACGGTAAGTCCGGCAATTTCTCCGGCTTGTTTTGTGGCCTGTCTCTGAGAATCATCAAAGTATGCAGGTACCGTAATCACTGCTTCTGAGACTTTTTCTCCCAGATAACTTTCCGCGTCTGCTTTTATCTTCTGCAAAATCATGGCGGAAATTTCCTGAGGAGTAAATGTTTTTCCAGCAACCTCAATGACCGCCATTCCTTCCCGACCGGCTTTAACCGTATAAGGAAGCCATTTTAAATCATACTGAACGGATCTATCATTAAACTTCCGCCCCATCAGACGCTTAACTGAAAATACAGTTGATTTGGGATTGATTACAATTTGACGCTTGGCAACATCCCCGACTATATGCTTTATAGGATCAACAACAGATGGAATCACATTTCTTCCTTCTGAGGAATGGATGACTTTAGGACTTCCTCCTTCCATTACTGCAACACATGAATTGGTTGTACCTAGATCTATTCCAATAATTTTTGACATAATGGACTCCTTTAAAAAATTTCTTTAACCTTTTTCGAAATGGGAAATGAGAAATGGGATTTTTTGATACTGAAGTGGGAAAGATTGATTTCTTGAATAGTCAAAGAATCAAAATATCTCACTTCTATATCCAACTTCTCACTTCTCACTTCTCATTTCTTGTTTACCTACTTTTACATATGCAACCCGAATTACTTTTCCGTGCATTGTGTATCCATTTCTTAACTCCTCAACTACTATTTCGCCAGCATCTTCCATTTTTTCTACACATTCCATTATTACCGGATCAAATTTTTTTCCTAAAACTTCTATTTTCTCAACTCCTTCTTCTTTTAGAAACTGCCGGAGCGCATTTACTCCGATAAGAAAGTTAGTATCCTCAGAATGCTTTTGAGCCGATTCAAAAATATCCAAGACATCAAGTATTTTCAGTATTATTCTTTTTGAGGCAAAAAGCACATCTTCCTGCCTTTGGGATACAATCCTTCTTTCCAGATTTTGATAATCAGCCAAAGCCCGTATATATTTTGCTTTCCACTCTGCACTTTCACTCTTTAACTCCTCATTTTTTTTATTTAAATCATTCGGCTTTTCTTCTTTCTTTTCAACAGGAACTTCTTTTTTTACTTCTTTTTCTTCTCCTTTTTTAATTTCATCTGATTTTAATTTTTGATCATCCATTTTTCATTTTAAATTTTCAATTTTTAAATCTTACCAGCTTTTTGAAAAGTCGTTGATGAGTCCTCCGATATACCGGACAATCGGAATAATCCGGGAGTAATTAAGACGGGAGGGTCCGATAACTCCAATTGCCCCTTTATGATTGGCCGTCTCAAACCGTAAAAAAACTCCACTACAGTTTGATAAATACTTCCGATCCATCTCATCTCCCATAAGAACTGCCAGAGTATTTTCCAAATCCACTCTCCTGACCAAATTCCACCAGTATTCATACTCATCCAAAGTTTCTAAGAGATGCCGGGTTAGATCAATATCATAAAACTCAGGCATATCTAAAATATGTCCCATTCCGGCAGTATACATATCTCCTTCATCTGTGGTTGCAAGTGAGAGAGTGTGGGTTTCGGAAGCTAAGGTACGGGTTGCTTCCCGTAAAAGCTTTTCTACCTCGCTTCGGTAATCCCATACTTTTTGTTTTACAGACACTTCATCTGCAACTGAAAGTTCCTGAGTCTTCATGAGCTTATCTACATAAAATTTCATTGCCTTTGGCGTAGGAGTGCGTCCTGCTGAAGTATGAGGTTGTTTTAGATACCCGGTTTGAGCGAGTCTGACCATCTCGTTTCTGATGGTTGCCGGAGAAACCCCTAAATTGTACTTTTTATCCAGCATCTCAGACCCAACCGGCTCTGCAGTCCCAATATATTCTTCGATAATTGCCTTTAATATTTGAATTTGACGGGGTGTCAGATCGTTCATATTTAGCACTAACTTATCATGACTGCTAATGTTTGTCAAGACCGCTAAGAGTTGTTACGATGAGTTTATGCGAAAAAAGCTTATTGGTTTTTTGCTTTTATTCTTTCTTTTACCCCTACTTATCTATTCTGTTTTTCAAATTCAAAATTACTTAACTCGCGCTTCTGTCCAGCCTGCCAATATTGTAATTGATACTCAAAAATTAGGAGGGAAAGTGACCCGACCCTGGGCTTCGTATGCCCAAGGGGGAGAAGAAACAGAAAAAGTATTTACCAATCTGATCGCAAAAATGCAGCCGCTCAAACCCAGATTTATAAGAATTGACCATATCTATGATTTTTATGATGTAGTACATAAAACAGAGGGAGGGTTTTCATATGATTTTTCAAAACTGGATAAAACCGTGGATGAGATACTATCTACGGGTGCTCTGCCTTTTTTTAGCCTCTCCTATATGCCGCGGGTATTTACTTCCAATAATTCCGTCATAGATACCCCAACGGATTGGCAGCTTTGGAAAACCCTGGTTACCAAAACAATTGAACAGTATTCAGGGAGTCTCGGGAAAAATCTCTCCGGAGTGTATTATGAGGTATGGAACGAGCCCGAGCTTCCTCAATTTGGTGCCTGGAAACTCTCGGGAGATAAGGATTACAGACAGATGTATTACTATGCCGCTCAGGGTGCAAAAGAAGCGTCGGTTTCTAACCCTTTTTTCCTGGGAGGACCCTCGGTGGGCTCCTACTACCGTGCCTGGGTATTTGATTTTCTGACATACGTATCTGCAAATTCACTTCGTCTGGATTTCTACAGTTGGCACAGATACAGCAAAAACCCTGTTCAAATAAAAGAGGATGCACTCTCTATTCGTAAAAATTTATCCGCATTTCCTCCTTATTCAAGTATTCCTCTTATTGTCAGCGAATGGGGGATTGAGTCTGAAAACAAACCTACCTCTGGGAGTAAAAAGGCGGCAAGTTTTGCTATAGCATCCATTTCCGAGTTTTTCCCGTATGTTTTTGGGGCTTTTGACTTTGAAATAAAAAACGGCCCTCCACCTCAGGGAGGTCAATGGGGGTTATTTACCCATGAACAGGATAACTCTCCCCTTTCTCCTAAACCGCGGTTTAAATCGTTTGAGACTCTTGAATCTTTAAAAGGAAATATGCTCACTTCAACGGGCGTAGGAACTTATGTGAAAGCTGTTTCTTCAAAATCTGAAGATGAAATCTATATTGTTTTGACTAATTATGACTATGCCGAAAAAAATTCAGAGAATGTACCTGTTACCCTTACTCATTTATCCCCGGGATCTTATGAGGTGAAGACTACTTATGTTTTTGAAAACGCCGCCTTAAAAAATGAAGAGATAGTGACGAGTGGAACTCTTAAAAAAACAGTACCGGTTCTACCCAATCAAATTGTACTTTTAAAAATTACAAAAATGGCACCCATCGCCCGCTTTGTAACCGGAAAAACAAAAAACCCCTTCGATCAAGCTTTTATCCTATCCTCAGGATCTCTGACATTTTCACAACCTGAATTTTCACTTCACAGAGACGGACATATTCATTTTGACTTTCAACTAAATAATTCCGGTAGTGGATCGTATATTCTAATGGATGCTCCTTATTCAACCTCTTCGGGAATTCTGAATCGTCTTTTTTTAGCAAAACAGCAGGAGGGGACAACACCCATTCTTAAATTTGGAGTTTCACGGGGGAGTCGGGAAGAATACTCAACTCTCCTTCCTATCACTACATGGAAACCTGGTGAGTGGAGAGGGGTTGATATTTCCTGGATGTCAACACGACTTGTATTACAAGTCGAGAAAGAAGGACAGTCTCAAATAATACTTCCCACTACTATACAAAACGGAAACATTCTTACGTTTTATCCAATAGATGCTGCAATTGATAATTTATCTATTCTCTCTGGAAATTCGCAAATTACCCGGACTTTTGATGGAGATATCAATAAATAATCACTTAGTATTTTCTATAACTTCTTGAGTTGTATCAATAATAATATCCGCTTTCCTGGTTCTTACTTTCCTAAGATAGTTACCAATAAGTGAAACTTGTGGCACATCTAAAAACCACGCGGAGAATAAATAAACAAGAAGTCCAACAGATGTTGCAACTCCAGTAAGCAAAATAAGGTTAATAGTTCGTGTGGTATCAAATACAAGTTGGTCTAATAGTTTAATGGGGATATACAAAGCAGCCGCCAAGATAATTCCCGATATTCCAATCTTAACTGAAGGAAATAAGAGATCCTTTTTACTAAATGTATGCAACTCCCGATCTAAAAAGGCAAAAAGAAGAATCATATTTATAATGGATGCTATAGAGGTGGATAAGCCTAGTGACCAGACGTCTAAGTGAAGAAAAATTACAAATATAATTGACAAAATACTGTTAACCCCCACAGATATAACCCCTGCTATAACTGGTGTTTTACTATCATGTAATGCATAGTAAGCACGAGCCAGAAGATGGACGAGACTCTGGGCAAAAAGAGAGAGACTAAAAAAAGCCAGGGTTCTTCCGGTCGAAACGGTTGCTTCCCAATCAAACTTAACAGATGAACCAAATACGAGACGTACAATAGGAATTCTTAAAACAGTTAGAAAAACCGAGAGAGGGACAACAAAAAAAAGTATTTGGTGAAAAGAAGAAGTTAAGAGAGATTTAAATTCCTCTTCTTTTTTCAATGCAAAAGAAGATGAAAGAGAAGGAAGGGCAGCTTGAGCAATACTTGCTCCAAAGAGCCCAACCGGAAGCTGTTGGAGATGCTGGGCGAAAGTAAAATAGGTTACAGCGGCAGGACCTAAAAAAGCAGAAAGCATCGTATCAATTGTTGTATCGATTTGAGAAACCGCAATACCTATAGTACGAGGAGCTATCAGCCTTCCTACTTCACGAGTTCCTGGATCTTTGATATCTAAGGACCATTGATAGTGGTATCCCAATTTCATAACCAGGGGAATTTGTATCACTGTAAAAAGAATTGCTCCGATAACTACCCCCAGAACCGGCCCCAAAAGCCCCATGGAGCCTGAGAGAAAAACAATCCCTATGATAATTCCTATATTGTATGCAACCGGTGCAAGAGCAGGTATTAAGAAGTTTCGAAACGACTGTAGTATGCCGGTAAGGAAATTTCCAACAATTAAAGGAAACACTTGGGCCAGAATCATAATCCGTGTAAAGAGGATCATTTGTTCAACCTGTGAGGGACTAAACCCCTGAACCAAAAAAAGACTTATTTCTTTTGTAAAAATAAGAAGGGGTAAAGATAAAATTACAAAAATAATAATTCCAATGTTTATCAGGTTGCTGGCTAGCTTAAAGGCATGTTCTTTTCCCTTAATATCAAGGTATTTTGTAAAAACAGGAATAAAAGCAGTAACAAGGGCACCCATAACCAAAAGTTCAAAAATCATGTTGGGGAGACGAAACGCGGCATAATAGACTCCCAGTTCACTAGGAGTAAAACGCGCTGCCAAAAGCCTATCCCGCAGTAACCCAAGTACCCGCGAAAGAGCAACCGCGCTCATGATGACGGTTGCTGCTGAAAGAATATTGTTTTGTTGGTTAGTTAGAAGCGCGACTGTTTTTTTAATGATCTTGACCATAGAAGGGCGTCTCTAGTATACTACCCACATGCCAATCATAAAAAGCGCTAAAAAGAAGCTCAGACAAGACGTCAAAAGAACCGCTGTAAATTTACTGGTCAGAAATACGGTGAAACAAAAAGTAAAAAATTATCGTAAAACTCCGACCGTACAGAGTTTAAAAGAAGTATTCAAAGCAGTTGACACCGCAGCAAAGAAAAATGTATTTCACGCAAATAAAGCATCCCGTCTTAAATCCCGCCTTTCAAAGCTCCTTGTAACAAAATAACCTCTGACCCCTGAATATAAATACTGTATACTACATATGTGCCTGCCGCTAGAAAAACACGCGAGCTTAATTTGTTGCCCAAAGAAAACCTGGGAGATACCGTTAGTGGTCAAATCCTCTCATTTGCTCTCTCCTACGGCAGGTATATTATTATTCTTACTCAAATTGCGGTTTTGTCTGTTTTTTTCATGAGATTTAAACTCGATCGTGACCATAATGATTACAAAGAACTCGTCTCACAGCGACAATCCATCGTCCAATCCATGTCTGAAATTGAAAAAGAAGTAAGAAGAGTTCAGGCAAAATTAGTATATATTAAGAAAATTACCCTTCACCAAACTCTTTATGAAAATATCCTTACTTTTTTATCAACCTCCATTCCTTCTGAAGTTAGATTCTATACCCTTTCTTTAGAAGGTACAGAATTAGCTAAGATCACTATAAAAGGAACTGCCCCCTCTTTGACCATATTTAACTCGTTTCTGCAAATAATACAGACAGATGATAAATTTAAGGATCTAACCATTGAAAGTCTGACGCGCAAAAGTGACAACAGCTTGGAATTTGAAGTAAAAGCATCTATTAATACACCTGTATTCTTTTAATAGTATGAACAAGGAAAATATACCTCCGGCAAAAACTAAATTCACACCCTCCGCATCTCAATCGGGGACGTCTTCTTATCGCAGACTGGGAGAGCTAATCAAAGAGAAAAAAATGGCTTCGTATCTTACCCTGACTCTCACCTTTGTAACGTTATCTTTTTTTGGACTTTTTGCAATCCGTCCTACTCTTATTACGGCTATATCGTTAACCCGGAGTGTTTCAGAGCTTGCTGATTTAAAAAATCAATACGAAAATAAAATTGGAGATATAATTCGCGCTCAGGGAGAATATGAAAAAATAAGGGAATCAGTTCCTCTTATTGATGCAGCACTTCCCGAAACTCCTTCTTTTGATACCCTCTCTCAGGGACTCGAGAGATTAGCTCAAAAAAACACCCTTTCCATTATCCAACTGCAGATCGAACCGGTTCCTCTTTCGAAAACCCCTTTTACCGGCAGTTTAAAGCAATATGACTTCAGTCTTACCGGCCGGGGCACCTATTTAACCGTTAACAGTTACGTTAAAGATTTATTAAACTGGAAGAGAGTAGTAATCCTTTCCGGACTTGACATAGCACATGATGAAGCAACAACGAGCGGTATGCTAAGAGTAAGTATAAAAGGAACTGCCTATTATGAGCCGTAATGAATCACTACTTCTTGCTATAATCTTTTTTATAACGGTTATCACCTGGATTATTCTCGGGATCTACCGTGCCAATACTGAGTCTACCGTCACCTCTACTCAACAGGAAGAAATAAGACCGCTTAATGCGGAATTTGATACTAAAATAATTCAGTCTCTACAGCAAAGAGAATAATTTATATACATGTACAAAACTCAAAAAACAATTCCTACACTTCTCGGTCTTTTTCTTATCGTGTTCGGGATAGGTATATTATCTTTTGGAGGAAAACAGATATCCTCCCTAGTCTCTCTTGCAGATCCCAGTCAAAAACCTCAAAATATAACGGTTACCAATATTTCTGACTCATCATTTTCCGTTTCCTGGACTACGCAAAAAGAAACACCGGGAGTTATATTGGCAAAAGAAGGAAGCCATACTCTAGCTTTTTTGGATGATTTAGACAGCGATGGAATTTCCCGCAATAGGAGACTCCACCATGTCACTCTAAAAGATCTCCAGGTGAAAACATCTTATACTTCCTATATACAATCAGGTACCGCAACGTGTAATCAATTTATAACGTGTCCCAGCATTACTCAAACTACTTTGGAGAAAATCAGCAAGGTCTCCCCAGAAGGACCAATGTATGGAACCGTTTTAAACAAAAATAATCAGCCACTTAGCGGAGCATTAATATATGTTGCAATTAACCTTAGCACCTCTCTTTCTACACGAAGCGACAGATTAGGAAAATGGGTTATTCCTCTTATTGTCATAGGAAAAGACGGAAATGCTTTATCTGATTCCGATCAAATCCAAATTACGGCATTCTCTTCTCCACACGATTCAGGAACTACCTCTTTGGATGGAAGCCTGCTGCATAAAAATAGAGAGATTCCTCCAATTATTATCGGTACTTCGGGAACTCTTAAGCTCTCCCTTAATACATTTGGTACCCTTGCTCAGAATAAAAATAACTTAAATGTATTGGGAAATTCTTCAACTTCTCCAGATAAAACAAACAAAGTTGAAATATATTTTCCTCAAAAAGACAATGATACTACCATAGACCCCCGGCCCAGAATACGGGGAAGCGGAATTCCCGGAGTACCCCTTAGTTTAACTTTACGTTCCATAACACAGACCGGAAGAGTAATTCCGGATAGCGAGGGAAGATGGGAATGGCGTCCGCAGAAACCGCTGTCTGTTGGACTTCATACCCTGCTTGTCCAAAGCTATGATGCCAAAAAAAAGGTGACGTCTGTCTCTCGAAAATTCTTCGTATTAAAAAGCGGTGAGTCAGTCCTGGGAGATTCAACCCCGTCTGCCTCTCTTACTCCCGGTCCCTCCGATACCCCGACTCCTGAGACAACCGAAAGCGTTACACCTGTTCCCAGCATCACAGGTTCTCTATCTCTTACTCCAACTTTAACTCCTACACCTACAGAAACTCCTACTCCGACTCCCACTTCAACCCTTACTCCTTCTCCAACTGCAATCCCCACTCCTGAGGCAACCGGAAATACCATCCCAACCGTTGCTCTAATTACCTCAGGAATTGCCCTTTTTGCCCTGGGCGCTAAGTTTCTTTTGTTTCCCTAATGTATAATTCCTCACGTTAGTAAAACTCAGTTATTTATGTCTATGATTCAGATTCATTGCAATTCATAAATGAATCTGGAATACTATAGGGATGAAACAGGGAGACTATTCAAACCGGGTTTCGATACTCGTCGGTATAGGTGTATTAGTATTGGTCAGCAGCACAGGTTACGCTTTGGGCTTTAATCACGGGTCAAAAAAATATACAAATGATAAACCTAAATCCACATTCACTTCTCTCTCCCCTAGAGTCACCTCATCAACCGTATCAACAATCTGCAAAGATGAAAATCTGGGAATTTCGATAAAAGTTCCGAAAGGCTGGATATGTAACTCTAAAAAACTTTCCAGTTCCGATTCTTCTATTTCACTTACGTCTAACTTCTTTAATATCACCATAAGTAATGTACAAAGAAATGAATTTTGCATTTCAAACGTTTCGGTATACGGGTATGATCCCAATTGTTCGGTAGCAAAATTTTATTCAACTCCGGGAGCGGAAGTCTCCTTATATAAATACATGGGAGAAGATAAAGAAATATACGGGAACATACTAAAGGCAAATAATAAACCCGGAACTCCGGTTCCCTGGATATCGGTTAAATATCAAAATATGGGAGCAAGCCCCCTTACAGACAATCAAAAAAATGAACTAATTGAAATTTTAAACTCTATTTCTTCTAGCCAATTATAGCAGTTTAATCGAGCACTCACTATTGTCCAGATTGCATTTTACATAATCATGAATTTCATTAAAATTTCCGGTTCTGGGAATAAGTACCCAGGCCCCCTCATACTGGCTCATCGGAGGATTTACCAACAGGCCCGGAGTCTTTTTAAGAGGATCCCCCTCATTGATTGAAAAACGGCGAATAGAAGAAAGGTTGGTTAGGGTAAAAAAACGGTAGAGTAAAAGACGTTCTGACCAATCCATGTCAGATTTGGTCATCTTCTGTATCTGATCTAAAAGAGACTTAGCCAGGGTCAGATTCTTCCAGATATTTAATTTTTGCACTTTTTGTTTTATTGCCAAAATTATAATCTGCTGACGGCTGCTCCTTGCATAGTCTGTACCTTCTTCCCCCTCTGCATGTCTGCTTCTTGAGAATTTAAGAGCCGTTGTCCCATCCATATGCATAGGCCCTTTTAGGAAAGTTATTGTTTCATATCTGCATTTAAAACCTGGGTCTCCCCCGCAGGGATCATTTTCTTTTCCGTCAATTGGATATTCTGTGTCAGTAAAAGACTGGGGAACGTCCACGTCAATTCCTCCTATAGTATCAATAATTTGCTTAAATTCATTAAAATCAAGCATGTATGCGTAGTGAATGGGTACTCCCATTATTTTTTCGATTTCCCCCTTTGCAAAATGAAAGCCGTTCCCCTTTTGTTTCTTTTCCCCTACATGATAGGCAATATTAATCCTATCCTTAAGATCATCCATATACAGATCCCTCGGTATGGAGCTCATAACGATATCTTTTTTCGGATAATCAATACTGATAAATAGAATCGTATCCGTAAGATCATCCCCGTCATGATTACCCCCCCCAATTCCAAAGAGCACTACATTTGTCCTTCCACCTGTAGTTTTTAGTTTTCCCCCGCTGCCTCGTAACAGGCTGATTGCGAGGCCGGGAGTTATATGATTATTTTGGGCAAATGCCAGATAAGGAGATAGATGTTGATATAAAAGATACAAAGAGACAAAAACAAGAATTAAAAAAACGGCAATAACTTTTTTATATTTCATAAAAAAAGTGGGAAAAACTAAGATGTGCTGAGTGCTTTATGAATAAGATTATAGAATTTTAAAGCATCAAGACTGGCACCTCCTACCAAAACTCCGTCTATTTCTTCTTCCTGAAAATAAGAAGAGATATTTTTTTCATCGACACTCCCCCCGTATAAAAATGATTCTACACCATATTTGCTTTTTATCCCTTCAGCAATTGCCTCTGCTTCTGATGATTCCTCAGGATGTCCTGTCCCAATTGCGTTTATTGGTTCGTAAGCAATAATAGACACATCAGGAGAAATGGGCGTATCCAACCCGCCAATACACAGGATTGATTTAAGCCCGGCTTTTTTAGCCTGTTTTACTTTCTCATCTATCATTTTTGAGTCTTCGCAAAAATTCTTTCTTCTTTCTGAGTGGCCGACTATGGAATATTGGGCAAATTCTCTAACTTGTGAGGCAGTTATTTCTCCCGTATACGCTCCCACATTAAAAGGAGATATATTTTGCGCACCTAAAAGCATTGGCAGCATGTATTTTTTTATAAGATTTCTGCATAGAGACAAATAAACTGCTGGTGGACAAAGAATTAATTCGCATCCTGATGATATTGGTCCGTTAGTCATAAGTTTAGAAAAATTATCAAACCATTCGTTAACTTCACCTTCATTCTTATTTGACTTCCAATTGGCAACAATATATTTCATGGTATTATTAAATCCTCCCACTAAGGGTCATTAACACTATTATTCTAACATGCATACTGATATTCTTGCGAGTTTAAATCCAGAGCAACAAAAGGCAGTACAAACAACAGACGGTCCTATTCTCATTTTGGCAGGCGCCGGATCCGGAAAAACTCGGGTACTTACTGCAAAAGTATTTTACCTGATAAAGGAAAAAAGTGTTGATCCTCATCATATTCTTATGGTTACGTTTACAAACAAGGCAGCCGGAGAAATGAAAAAAAGAATTGATTCATACCTTCCGGGAAACAGTATACTTCGAACAATTCCACTTCCCTATGCCGGAACTTTTCATTCCTTGTGCGCAAAAATATTAAGAAAACATGGGACTTTTTTAGGTCTTACACCTAATTTTATCATTTATGATGAGAATGATAGTAAAGATGCCATAAAACAGGCAGTTGAAAAATTGGAACTGGATGCCAAAAAGTACCATCCGGCAGGACTTAAAGGACTTATCTCTCAATGCAAAAATGAACTTATTTCTCCTATGGAATATTTATCTCTTGCACGGGGTCAGTACCAGGAAACAGCCTCTCAGGTATATCTTGAATACCAGCAAATATTACGGGAGAATCATGCACTGGACTTTGATGATCTTATTTTTGTAACGGTAAAACTTTTCGAAAAAAGTCCGGAGGCAGCAAGTTTTTATCAGGACCTATTTCATTATGTTTTAGTTGATGAATATCAAGATACAAATAAAGCTCAATATATGCTGACACAACTTCTTGCCAAGAGATCGCGGAATCTATGTGTTGTAGGGGATGCTTCTCAATCTATTTATGCCTGGAGGGGAGCTGATTTTCGAAATATCATAAATTTTCAAATAGATTATCCCGATGTAAAAGTGTTTCACTTGGAACAAAATTACCGCTCTACACAAAAAATCTTAGACACCGCATTTTCCGTTATTTCTAAAAATACTTCCCACCCCATTCTCAAACTTTGGACAGAGCAGGCTGAAGGATCTCGAATTTGTGCTTATCAAGCGCATAACGAGCAGGATGAGGCTGATTTTATTCTGACTAAAATTTCCCAGATATTGGGTCAAAACTTACACTTGAGTTTTGCTGATTTTGCAGTTTTATACAGAACCAATGCTCAAAGCCGGGTCATAGAAGAAGCCTTCATAGCGCGCGGAGTTTCCTATACTCTTGTCGGAGGAGTTCGCTTTTACGAAAGAAAAGAAGTAAAAGACCTTGTCTGTTATCTCAGACTTTTAATTAATCCAAGCGACTCGGTTTCAGTTAAGCGTGCTGAAAAAATAGGAAAAAAAAGATTAAAAGATCTTTTTTCTTATCAGAATAGTTTTTCTAAGGAAAACCTTCTTTCAACTCTTAATTCGCTTTCAATACTTAATGATGTGATTAAAACAACCAAGTATACAGAACTATATAATGCGGATAATGAGGAGGATATGGCCAGGCTTGAAAACATCAAAGAACTTCGCTCCGTTGCTTCTGAGTTTCCAAATTTAACGGATTTTTTGGAAAACGTAACCCTTCTTGAGACGGAACAGACAAATAAAGGAATTACCCACAGTATGCTTTTGGATTTTGAGAAAAAGCCTTCCCGCGCGGGCGTGGAAAACTCAGGACAGGTAACTCTTATGACCCTGCATGCTGCAAAAGGTCTTGAGTTTCATACCGTATTTATGGTCGGGATGGAAGAAGGACTTTTCCCTCACTCGCGGACTCTTATGGAGCCATTGGAAATGGAGGAAGAAAGAAGACTTTGCTATGTGGGGATTACGAGAGCTAAAGAGAATTTATTTTTATCATTTGCCGCCCGCAGGCTTTACTTTGGACAAAGAAATACCAATATGGTTTCCCGTTTTATCCTAGATATTCCAGAGCATCTGTATACCTTAACGGTTGCAAAGGATTACTTGATTTAACCCGGCATGATAAATATACCCCGTGCCGTTTAGTTCCATATGAATTTTATATCCTGGAGTTATTACCTGAGCATACATCATCCCTTCCTTGGGACATCCCAAGCTTGTATCCCGCCACTGTACTTCTTCAATAGAAACTATTTTAGGAATATTATTTTCTTCAGCACTCAGTTTTTTCAATTCCTGTATAGCGGTTTCCCTATATTGAGAAAGACTCATCATTTGAGAAGTTGGATTATCAGATTCGGCGGATGACTGGGGTGATTTTTGTACTCCTCCTGTTGTGAAAACAATACCAATAATCAAAATAAAGAGAAGTAGATAAACAACCAGTACCCAACTAAACGAGAGAAGGGGGCGGGAATGACTGTATTTAACCGATGATCTTTTTTGTTTTTTGGCGGTCATAAAGATATGATAGCATAAAGAATGGAAATCAAAACTGTCAAAGAGAGCTATAAGTTGGAGTTTGATAAACTTGCAATCCACCCCCTTCAGTCGTGGGCATGGGGTGAATTCAGGAAAAAAAGTGGAGTTGAAGTAGTACGGCTTGGGAAATTCGATGGTAATAAACTCACTGAAGCTGCCACGATAACTTTTCACTCAATTCCCCATACATCTTTTAAGGTAGGTTATATCCCAAAAAGCAAATGGCCATCTGATGAATTACTCAATGGCATTTATGAGGAAGCAAAAAAAAGAAAATGCATTTTTGTAAAACTTGAACCGAATATTCCCTCTGGTCATCCCCGCGAAGGCGGGGATCCATTCCTTAAGAAAGATGGATCCCGGATCAAGTCCGGGATGACAGAAATGACTATCATTCGATCGAATCACCCTCTTTTTACAAAATTTACCCAGGAAATTGATCTGACAAAATCAGAAGAAGAGCTTCTGAAAATGATGCATCCCAAAACTAGGTACAACATAAAAGTTGCGGAAAAACACGGAGTAATAGTAAAAGAAAGAACGGACGATAAAGCATTTGAGAACTATCTGACTCTTATGTTTGAGACAACCAAACGGCAGGGTTTTTTTGCGCACACAAAAGAATATCACCGGAAAATGTGGGAAACATTAAAAGGAAATATGGCCCATCTTTTTACGGCAGAATATACAACAGATGGCCGTTCCTATACGTTAGTTACATGGATTTTATTCTTGTTTAATAACACACTTTATTACCCATACGGAGCGTCGTCTGACAAATTCAGAAACGTCATGGCAAGCAATCTTATGATGTGGGAAGCCATAAAGTTCGGGAAAAAACACGGAGCAAAAAAGTTTGATATGTGGGGAAGTTTAGGACCGGATGCGGATTCTAACGATCCCTGGTACGGATTTCACAAATTTAAACAAGGATACGGAGCAAAACTTATTGAATTTGCGGGAAGCTATGATTTAGTGATTAACTCTGAATTATATCGATTATATTCCATTCTTCACAATATTAGAAAAGAATTTCTGAGTTTAAAAAGAAAATTTGTTTAATCCTCCTCTTAAAATGAAGATAAATAGCAAGAGAATATTTCTTCATCTTATTATTTTAATCACTACAACCCTCATAACTTATTTTAATATCCTTCCAAACCAGCTTTTTTTTGATGATGAAGAGCTTATATATAAAAATATTTACGTACAAAACTTAAAATACTTCCCGCATTTTTTTACGGAAAATATGGTAGCAGGAGCAGGAAAAATAAGTAATATGTACCGGCCTGTTCTTCTTACTTCATTCTCTATTGATTGGAATATATGGAGAGGTAGCCCAATTGGATTTCATTTCACAAGTATCTTACTTCATCTTATAAACACCACCTTTGTGTATTTTCTTATTTTAATTTTATTTAAGGATGTTCTTGTATCCTTTTTAACCGCTTTATTTTTTTCGGTTCACCCGGCAATTTCTGAAGCAGTTATCTATACTTCAGGAAGAACAGATCCTCTCTATTCCATGTTTACTTTGGTAAGTCTCATATTTTTTCTCTTATTTA
>Ga0155406_107_pt3 | contig 20427 bp, 27 predicted proteins | sample RifCSPhighO2_02_FD_106374 | JGI IMG/M metagenome (GOLD analysis project Ga0155406, IMG submission 106374) | Candidatus Gottesmanbacteria bacterium RIFCSPHIGHO2_02_FULL_39_11
TATGAGACTGAGGTTGTAGATACGAAGCTTGGACCTGAGGAGACAACCCGTGATATTCCAAATGTGGGCGAGGACATTTTAGCTAATCTGGATGAAAAAGGAATTGTAATAATTGGTGCCGAAGTTGCTCCCAATGATATTCTGGTTGGAAAAATCGCACCCAAAGGGGAAACGGAACTGACCGCTGAGGAAAGACTTCTAAGGGCCATATTTGGAGAAAAAGCAAGGGAAGTACGGGATACCTCCCTTCGCATGCCACATGGAGAAAAAGGGACGGTTATTGATGTAAAAATTCTGGACCGGGATCGCGGAGACGAACTTCATCCAGGGACGATCAGAAAGATTATTGTTAAAGTTGCTCAAGTTAGAAAAGTAGTCGTAGGAGACAAATTAGCCGGACGGCACGGAAACAAAGGGGTAATCAGCAAGATAGTTCCCACTTCTGATATGCCATATCTTCCGGATGGAACTACTGTTGATATCATTATTTCACCTTTATCTGTCCTTTCCCGTATGAATTTAGGACAGCTTTTGGAGTCGCACCTAGGATGGGCAGCTCAAAAAGGCGGATTTAAAGTTGCAGCTCCTGTGTTTGAACCCATCGAAGAAAAAAGAATCGTAGATGAACTTGCGGGTCAGCACCTTCCGGTAAATGGAAAAACTATGTTATTTGACGGACGGACAGGACTACCGTATAAAGAGCCGGTGGTTGTCGGAATCGGATATATCATGAAGCTTATCCACATGGTTGAGGATAAAACTCATGCCCGATCAACCGGACCGTATTCTTTAGTTACCCAACAGCCCTTAGGAGGGAAAGCGCAAATGGGAGGGCAACGACTGGGAGAGATGGAAGTATGGGCCCTTGAGGCACATAAAGCGGCCTATACGTTACAGGAAATGCTGACAATTAAATCTGATGATGTTGTGGGGCGGGCACGGGCTTTTGAAGCAATTGTAAAAGGAACAGATATTCCGGCATCCACAATTCCCGAGTCATTTAAAGTATTGGTAAAAGAACTTCAGGCACTGGGATTAAGTGTTGTCCCCATGGGTGCTGTTATGGCTCCGAAAATTGTACCTTTAGTTTCTGCAGGTACTACCTCTTCACCAACCTTGACTTCTAAAGCTGCTCTTGAATTGGAAGAAAAAGTAGAAAAAGAAGCAAAAGAGTTGGCAAAAGCATCTGGAGAAACCGTACTTTCTGATGATACATCTACCGGCGGAGAAGTGATGCCTATTTTATCTGAAGATGAGAATGTGAAGAAAGAGTTATAAGAGAGGTGAAAGGAAAAAAGGTTAAAGGTTAAAGAAAAATATTCTTACCCTTTTACCTTTTACCTTTAACCTAAAACCTTAAACCTAATTAACCTATGGATAAAAAAGGAAATTTCGGAAACATCATAGACTTTAGCGGACTTATGGTCACGCTGGCTTCTGCTGAGGATATTTTAAACTGGTCATACGGAGAAGTGACAAAACCGGAAACCATCAACTACCGTACTTTAAAACCTGAGAAAGACGGACTTTTTGATGAGAGAATTTTCGGACCTACCAAAGACTGGGAATGTTATTGCGGCAAATACAAACGGATTCGGTATAAAGGGATTATCTGTGATAAATGCGGTGTTGAAGTGACCCAAAGCAAAGTAAGACGGGAAAGAATGGGACACATCAAACTTGCCGCCTCTGTTGCCCATGTATGGTTTTTTAAAGGAAGCCCCTCAAAACTTTCACAGGTACTGGATATTCCTCCAAAAGCTTTAGAAAATGTAGTTTATTTTGCATCCTACCTGGTTATGTCCGTTGATAGGGACAAGCAGAAAAAAGCTCAGGAAAGCTTGGAAAGTGTATTTGCAAAAAGAAAAGAGGAAAGAGAAGAAAAGTTTATGGCAAGTCGAAAAGACATTGATTCTGAATTTGAAAAAGAAAAAGAAATTCTTGGGAAACGTATTAAAAATAAGGAATCATTTGATATTGCGGTTTCTGACCTTCAGTTTAAGAAAAAACAGCAGCTTACCGTTTTAGATGAAGAACAGTTAGGAGAGGAAAAAACTGAAAAAGAAATTTTCTCAACCATCTCAGATCTTATGAAGAGGATTCGGCCTCTTTCTGTCATTTCAGAAGATGAATACCTGAAACTTCAAGATTATGATGTGTCTTCTTTTTTTGAAGCAGGCATGGGAGCAGAGTGCATTATAAAAGTCTTAAAGGCATTAGATTTGGCTAAAATTATAGGAGAACTTCGAAAAGAAATTCAGGAATCAAGCGCACAGAAAAAAATCAAAGCAACCAAACGTCTTCGGGTTATTGAAGGAATGAAAAATGCCCTCATCAGTCCGGTATCTCTTATACTAAGCATTCTTCCCGTTATTCCTCCCGATTTGCGTCCGATGGTTCAGCTGACAGGCGGAAAGTTTGCAACATCAGATTTAAATGATTTATACAGAAGAGTAATAAATAGAAACAATAGGTTAAAGCATTTGATCGAGTTAGGAGCACCTGAGATTATTCTAAGAAATGAAAAAAGAATGCTGCAGGAAGCAGTCGACTCCCTTATTGATGCAAGTCAGAGGCCCACAACCCGTACGGGAAGCGCAGTCACTCTCCGCTCTCTTTCAGATATGCTTCGGGGAAAACAGGGAAGATTCAGACAGAATTTACTTGGAAAACGGGTGGACTACTCTGGCCGGTCAGTTATTGTTGTCGGTCCGGAGCTTACCCTTTCTCAATGCGGACTCCCTAAGGAAATGGCTTTAGAACTGTTTAAACCCTTTGTTCTTCGGGAGCTTATTGTAAGGGGTCTTGCGCCGAACGTAAAAAATGCCAAAAATATTTTGGAGGAAAGACAGTCTGAGGTTTTTGATATTTTGGAAGAAATAACCAAAAATCATCCAGTTCTTCTTAACCGTGCGCCTACTCTTCATAAACTGGGTATTCAGGCATTCTACCCAATTCTTATTGAAGGATCAGCAATTCGCATCCATCCCTGCGTATGTGCCGGGTACAACGCAGATTTTGACGGAGATCAAATGGCGGTACATGTGCCACTTTCAGGTGCTGCGCAGGAGGAAGCAAAAAAACTTATGCTTCCGGTTTCAAATCTCTTAAAACCAGCTGATGGAACTCCTATCACCATTCCGAACAAAGAAATGGCACTCGGATGCTACTATTTGACAACTTATCTTTCAGGAAGTGAGGAAAAGAATGATGAAGACCTGCCGACGTTCGCGGGTGAGAAAGAAGCAATTCTTGCTTCTCAAATGGATAGAGTAGAACTAAGAGAACCCATCCGGGTAGCAGTAGGCGGAAGTCTTATTAGAACTACGGTTGGACGGGTGCTGTTAAACGAACTTCTTCCGTCTGAAATGCGTTTCTTTAATGAACCGGTCAAAGCGGCAAGTATTAAAACTCTTATTACCCGTGCTTTTGATCTCTATCCTAAAGAAGATGTAGCGGCATTAATTGATAAATTCAAAAACTTCGGGTTTTACGGAGCAACTTTAGGAGGAGGACTTTCCGTTTCTGTTTTTGATAACACACAGATTGCCGAGAAACAGGGAATGATTGAGGAGTCTGAGAAAAAAGTCACGTTAATTGACAATAATTTTCAACAGGGACTTATCACAAATGAAGAAAGAAAACGCCTTCAAAACGATGTCTGGATTGAAGTTACCGAAAAACTGGCTGATGCTACATGGCAGGCAATGGCAGAGAATAATCCGGTTAAAGTAATTATAAACTCCGGAGGAGCCCGTGCTTCAAAAGATCAGCTAAAACAGCTTTCAGCAATTAAAGGCCTTGTGGTTGATCCCTTAGGAAAAATAGTCGAACTTCCCACCAAATCAAATTATAGAGAGGGACTTTCTATTTTTGAATACGTAACCTCCACCCGAGGATCAAGAAAAGGATTGACAGATTCAGCTCTTAAGACAGCAGATGCGGGATATTTGACCCGGAGACTAATTGATGTTGCGCATGACGCAATTATACGAGCAGATGACTGCGCAACTGTAAAAGGAATTGTTATTTCACGGGATGAGGGAAGGCAGGCATCCTTGGAAAATCGAGTTGTCGGAAGAATTCTTGCGGAAGATGTTATGGCACATGACAGTAAAAAAGTAATCTTAAAAAAAGGTGAGTTATTGACCGATCACACAGTTTCTCTTCTTAAAGGAATTAATCAGGTTGCGGTCAGATCCCCTCTTACCTGCGAGTTAAAGTATGGTCTCTGTGCCAAATGCTACGGTCTTGATCTTTCAAATAAAAAATATGTTGAGATGGGAACACCGGTCGGAATATTGGCGGCTCAATCAATCGGAGAACCGGGAACACAGCTTACCATGCGGGTACGTCATGCCGGAGGAATTGTAGGCCTTGATGTAACCCAGGGGTTACCTCGAGTTGAGGAGCTTTTTGAAGCTCGAACACCAAAAATTTCTTCTCCGCTTGCTGAAATTGCCGGGAAAGTAGACGTTTCAGAAGTTGAGAACGGAAATCAGATTACGATACGAAGTATCGGAATTAAACCAGTTGAGGAAAGAACCTATATTGTTCCGAAAACTTTGGAAATTAAAGTAAAAACCGGGGATCTTGTCGGAACCGGAGATCAACTTACCAATGCTTCTTTGGATGTAAAAGAAGTATTGCGCGTTCGAGATCTTCTTTCAACACAGAGGTATCTTCTTTCTGAAATTCAGAGAGTCTATGAGTCTCAGGGAATTCCTATTCATGACAAACACTTTGAGGTAATAATAAGAAAAATGAGTGATAAGGTGAGGATTGAAGCAGGCGGAGACACAACACTTCTCTCAGGAGAACTTATTGACCGAAGACGATATGAAGAAGAAAATGCACGTATTCTGGCAGAAGGAGGAGAGGCAGCAACTGCACAAATTGTAATTTTAGGAATTACCCGGGCCTCCCTTTTTACCGAATCATGGTTATCAGCAGCTTCTTTTCAGGAGACAACAACCATTCTTACAGAAGCGGCTTTAGCAGGCCGTGAAGATCACTTGTTGGGTCTAAAAGAAAATGTTATAATCGGCAGACTTATCCCCGTCTCAAGCGAGAGAGCAAATATACAGGGATAATATCCAAATTCGAAGCACGAAATACGAAATTCGAAACACTATCTAAAATCCAAATAAAGAAAATTCTAAATTTGAGATTTTAACTATTCGAATTGGTTTAGGATTTCGATATTCGGATTTCGAATTTTTTTTATACTATGCCTACAATAAATCAATTAGTTAAAAAAGGAAGACATCAGTCGGCAAAAAAAGTAAAAGCAACTGCACTTCGCCGGTACTTTAATTCAAAAGATCGTCAGATGAAGCAGCTTTTTGCGCCGTTTAAAAGGGGAGTTGTCACCGTTGTAAAAACGATGACACCTAAAAAACCAAATTCAGCCCTTCGTAAGGTGGCACGGGTCAGACTCTCAAATAAGCAGGAGGTCACCGCTTATATTCCTGGTGAAGGACATGAACTTACCGAACACGCAATTGTTATGGTAAGAGGCGGAAGGGTGAAAGATCTTCCCGGTGTAAAATATCATATCGTCCGGGGTAAATTTGATACAACGGGTGTTGCAAAAAGAATGCAGGGTCGTTCACGATAAGGAGCTAAAAAAGGAGCAGTCGTAGCTGCCGTGCCCAAAGCAGCAGCAACAGCATAAACATATGTCACGCACCGGAAAAACAAAAAGAAAACAACTGGCGTCTCCTGACCCAATTTATAACAGCCGGCTTTTGGCACGGTTTATAAACCGGGCAATGCGGGATGGGAAAAAATCTGTTGCTCAAAAAGAGATTTATAAAGCACTTGAGGATATCAAAAAAAAGAATCAAAATCCTATAGAAGTTTTTGAAAAAGCAGTACAGAATATTGCTCCCCGAATGGAAGTAAGACCTAGACGTGTAGGAGGGGCCTCCTATCAGGTTCCCGTTGAAGTAAGAGGAGACAGAAGAATTTCTCTCGCGATAAGGTGGCTTATCCAGGCGGCAAATAATCGTTCCAGCAAACAGTATCATACATTTGCTGAGAAGCTTTCTGCAGAACTAACGGATGTGTTAAACAATGTCGGTGAGGCAGTCAAAAAAAGAGATCTTATGCATAGAAATGCGGAGGCAAATAAAGCTTTCTCACATTTCAGATGGTAAATGAACCAAATTCGAAACTCGAATATCGAAGTTTGAAACAAACTCAAAAAAATTAAAATCTCAAATTGTAGACCATTGGGAATTTAGTATTTTTTCAGTTTAGATAGTGTTTCGAAATTCAGATTTCGTATTTCGAATTTTTATTTTTTATGGCACAACAACCCGTTACTACTAAAAACAGAAATGTTCCTCTTGATCAGATCCGAAACATCGGAATTATCGCTCATATCGATGCAGGAAAAACAACGACGACGGAACGTATTCTCTATTACACGGGAAAATCTTACAAGATTGGAGATATTGATGAGGGAAATACCCAGATGGACTGGATGCCTCAGGAACGCGAACGCGGAATTACAATTACAGCTGCAGCAACAACAACATTCTGGAACGGAACCCGCATTAATATTATCGATACCCCGGGACATGTGGACTTTACCGCAGAAGTGGAACGATCTCTTCGGGTCCTGGATGGAGGTATTACAGTTCTAGATGCTGAAGAAGGAGTACAGTCTCAATCTGAAACCGTTTGGCATCAGGCCGATAAATATAAAGTTCCCCGTATCTGTTTTATAAATAAAATGGATAAGTTAGGAGCAAACTTTCTTCGCACCGTGGCCATGATAAAGGAGAGATTGGGGGCAAACCCGGCAATTATGGCTCTTCCAATCGGAGTTGAAACGACATTTGCCGGAATGGTGGATCTTTTGAATATGAAAAGCATGGTGTGGCATACCGATGATCTGGGAGCAAGTTATGATACAAAAGATGAGATCCCCCCGGATATGAAGGAAGAGGTCAAAAAATACCGCAATATTTTAGTCGAGCAAATTTGTGAAACAGATGATGCTCTTTTGGAAAAATATCTGGGAGGAACGGTTCCTGCAGTTGATGAGCTTAAAAAAGCACTTAGAAAAGCGGTTATAGCTTATAAATTAGTTCCTATTTATTGTGGCACCTCACTTCGAAACAAAGGCGTACAGCCTCTTTTGGATGCAGTTGTTGATTATCTACCCTCCCCGGTTGATGTTGCCGGTGTCAAAGGAATCAATCCAAAAACAAATCAGGAAGAGACTCGCCACACAGATACAAAAACTCCTCTTTCAGGATTGGCGTTTAAAATCCAGCTAGACCCGCATGTCGGGAAACTTACCTATGTCCGAATATACTCAGGTACTCTTAAATCAGGATCCTATATCTGGAATGCATCAAAAGACAAACAAGAGAGAGTGGCACGTCTGCTTCTTATGCATGCTAACCAGAGGGAAGAAATTGAAGAAGGATATGCAGGAGAAATAGTAGCAATTGTTGGAATGAAAGATACCTCAACCGGGGACACGCTTTCAGATGCCGAGCATCCGATAGTTCTAGAACAAATTACTTTTCCTGAGCCGGTTATTTCTTTGGCAATTGAACCAAAAACAAAAGCGGATCAGGAAAAAATGGGACTAGCCCTTCAGCGTCTTTCTGAAGAGGACCCGACTTTCAAAATTAAGTCTAACCAAGAAACTGGACAGACAATCATTTGGGGAATGGGCGAGTTGCATCTGGAAGTTTTAGTTGACCGCATGAAAAGAGAGTTTAACGTTGCAGCCAATGTCGGAGCTCCGCAGGTTGCGTATAAAGAAACGATTACCCAAAAAGCAGAAGGAGAGGGCAAGTATATCAAGCAAACCGGAGGACACGGACAATACGGTCATGCACTTGTCCGCATAGAGCCGCAAGCGCGGGGAGAAGGATTTGAGTTTGTGGATAGCATTAAAGGAGGAGCAGTTCCTAAGGAATTTATAGGTTCTGTAGAAAAAGGCATTAAAGAAGCTTGCGAACGGGGGATTTTAGGAGGGTATCCATTAGTTGATATTAAGGCTGAATTTTATGACGGAACGTATCATGATGTAGATTCATCAGATATTGCTTTTCAGATAGCCGGATCAATGGCTCTTCAGGCAGCTGCCAAACAAGCCGCACTTGTCCTTCTTGAACCTATCATGAAAGTGGAAGTCACGACCCCCGATGAATTCATGGGAAGTGTGATAGGAGATCTTTCCAGTAAACGGGCTCAAATTTCTGCAACGGAAAAAAGAGGAATGGTAAGTGTCATTTTGGCAATGGTTCCTCTTGCTGAACTATCCGGATACTCGACAGTTCTTCGAAGTATTACACAGGGACGGGCAAACTATTACATGGAACCTTCCCACTACGAAATTGTCCCCAAGAACATCACAGATAAAATCATAACCCCGAAGGCATAATTCAACTTTTCTTTTTGGGTAAGACACCGAAACCCATATACTTATACACTATATATACTCCCCCCATCCCCCATGGTGTATATTGTCAAGAATTTAGAAGAACTATGAAGTTGATCTTGAAGAAAATTTCTTTCTAAGAAGCAAGATCACAATTAAAGCCGGGATCCAGAAGATTGCATAGACAGCTACCCAGATAACAACAGTTCCAATCTGTCGAAGAGTTCCTACTGCGGCCCGGACGGCTTGCTTAAATATGACATCTGCTCTCCAGGAATCACTGGGCGCATAGGGGAGGGAGAATTCATCCGTTGAAAGATAAATGGTGATACTCGTTAGCTCGGCACTTTTTTCCAAGTATTGCTGTTGGCCTTTCACCCCGTCAATTTGTGACTGAAGGCTTATAAGCTGCTGCTCTATATTTAATATATCTGAAATCTCAGTTGCTTTATCCAAAATTTGTTCGAACTTTGCTTTAGTTTTATTCAAAGTATCCAGTTTTGCCTGATTATCCACATACTGATCCGTCACATCCTCACCCTGCAGGTTTTCCGAAACGACTTTGATGGAAAGGTCCCTAAAGTACTTCAAAGTTGAGTTAAGCTGTGTATTGGGAACTCTTACCGTAACACTTGCGGAGGGCCCCTCACCCGGATTATTAAAATAACTATTCACCATAAATCCTCCGGCTTGTCTGGCATAGGAAATAATTTGATCGGCTGCCTCTCTTACATCCTTAACTTGGAGAGAAAGTGAGGAGTTTTGGATAACTAATCGATTTGTCGAATCAGAAGGAGCAAGTTCCCTCTGAGGTATAATATTGGGTATCATTCCGCCTATTGCCGGAGCTCCCAATCCTATTTTCCCCATCGAAAGAGGAGACGAGGCAGAAATGCCTGAATAAGTAGTATCACTTGGGTAATTAGAAACCCGAGAGGATATTCCAAACAGACTTTTAGCTATAAAAAAGGCTAAAATAAGAAGAAGTACAGTTGATAGCTTATTTCTTCCAATCCAGGAAAGAATTCTCTGCATACTCTTACTTTATTTGTTATACTCCTTACTTGTCAATAGCTTTCAACTCGTCTTTCAACTCGTACTTGCGTCCAGTGTAGAAGTTATTGTATAATTTCCTAATCGTAGTCCACTGGACTACAGTTTTTTTTCGTTAAAATTTATAGAAAATTAAAAGGAGCATACATCATGGCTGATACCCAAAAATTTATCCGCAATAAGCCTCATGTCAACATTGGTACAATTGGACACGTTGATCATGGAAAGACGACCACAACCTCAGCAATCACCCACGTCCTTGCAACCAAAGGAATGGCAAAAGCATTAAAATACGATGAAATTGATAATGCTCCTGAGGAAAAAGCGCGCGGCGTGACCATTAACATCCACCACTCAGAGTATGAAACCGCAAAAAGACACTATGCACATATTGATGCTCCGGGTCATGCGGACTATATCAAAAACATGATTACCGGTGCTGCTCAAATGGATGGAGCAATCCTGGTTGTTTCCGCTCCGGATGGTCCCATGCCACAAACCCGCGAGCACATTCTGCTTGCACACCAGGTAAATGTACCTGCAATTGTCGTATTTCTTAACAAAGTAGACATGGTCCAGGACAAAGAACTCCTTGATCTTGTTGAAATGGAAGTTCGTGAGCTTTTGACTAAATATCATTTTCCGGGAGATAAAGTTCCTGTCATTCGAGGAAGTGCGCTCAAAGCTCTTCAGGGCGATCCTGAAGGAATTAAATCCATCGAAGCTTTGATGGAAGCAGTAGATACCTATATTCCTGATCCAGTGCGTGCAACAGATAAACCATTCCTTATGCCGGTTGAGGATGTATTCTCAATTAAGGGCCGGGGAACGGTGGTTACCGGACGCGTAGAACGGGGAATGCTTAAGGTAAATGACGAAGTAGAGATCGTTGGAATTAAAGCTACTCAAAAAACCGTTGTTACCGGTATTGAGATGTTCAGAAAACAACTTGATGATGCTCGAGCTGGAGACAACGTTGGACTTTTGATGCGGGGAATTGAAAAGCATCAGGTAGAACGCGGACAGGTCATTGCAAAACCGGGAAGTGTGACTCCTCATACTGAATTTGAGGCAGAGATTTATATTCTTACCAAGGAAGAGGGAGGACGACATACCCCATTTTTTACCGGATATCGGCCACAGTTTTACATAAGAACTACCGATGTAACCGGAGAAGCAACTCTTCCCACCGGAGTTGAGATGGTCATGCCGGGAGATACAACAAAAGTTACCGTTAAACTTATTGTAGAAGTAGCTATGGAGGCAGGTCTCAAGTTTGCCATCCGTGAAGGCGGAAAGACTGTCGGAGCCGGGACGGTGACAAAGATTATTAAATAAGTAAGCAACTTAAGAGACTTAAGTCACTTTGCACTTTAACTTATGCCTAAAGGAAGAATTCGAGTCAGATTAAAAGCATATGACGGCAGAATCATTGATGATTCCTGTCAGAAGATACTGGATACCGCGATACGGACCGGTGCTAAAGTTGTAGGACCCATTCCACTGCCTACCGCTAAGCAGCATTTTAATGTGGCGTCTTCTCCCTTTACGGATAAGGATGCAAGGGAAGATTTCATGATGAAGATCCATAAAAGGCTTATTGACATCATGGAACCTACCCAAAAGACAATTGATGCTCTGATGCATTTGGAACTTCCAGCAGGGGTTGATATTGAGATAAAAATGTGACGGTGTAAACCGTCATGCTGAATTCATTTCAGTATCTTCTTGTTTAAAAGAAGATCCTGAAACAAGTTCAGGATGACGTGTAAAAATAGAAAAATGGAAAAATACTATTTACCACAGTATGTAGGTACATAGAACTTTCGGATTACGGTAACGTTTTTACGTGTTGCCCCCTTCCGGGGCGATTTTTTTTCTTATGATAGGCGGAATACTTGCAACTAAAATTGGACAGAAGCAAATGTTTACTCCTGATGGGGTAAGACAGGTCGTGACTACTCTTAAAGCCGGGCCCCTCTATGTGGTAGGTGTAAAGACGATCCAAAAAGACGGGTATAGCGCCGTTCAAATTGGATATGGCACTAGAAGGCCTAAAACAATTACCCAGCCGGTCTTAGGAACGTTAAAAAAAGCGGGATTAGGTGAAAAACCAACCCGCTTTTTACGTGAAATCAGAACAGATAACAAACAACAGATAACAGATAACGAGGATGAAATAAAAATAGGAATAGAGATAAAAGCAAGCGATGAATTAAAAGTTGGGGATGCAATTATAGTTAGCGGAACTTCTAAAGGGAAAGGATTTCAAGGAGGAGTACGGCGTTACGGTTTTAAAGGAGGTCCCAGGACTCACGGACAGTCAGATAGGGAGCGTGCCCCCGGATCAATCGGGCAGACGACAACACCCGGAAGGGTATATAAAGGAAAGAGAATGGCAGGGAGGATGGGACAGGACACAATCACCATTAAAAATCTGAAAGTTATTTCAATTGATGCAGAAAAACAGATAATGACCATAACCGGAGTGGTGCCGGGAGGAAAAAACAGTTTGTTAATAATTAGAAAAATGAATTAGGCTGTCATCCCTGCGAAGACAGGGATCTATGATAGTTAATTAGATTCCAACGATGGATTTCCGCTTACATGGGAATGACAAAAGTTAATATGCTAGAAAAAGCAAATACCAGTTTAAAAGCAGATGTCTATGACCTTAGCGGGAAGGTGATTGATTCCATGGTGTTACCCGGGCAGATTTTTGATGTAACAGTCAGTCCGTCTCTTATTACTCAAGCAGTTCGGGTGTATCAGGCAAACCAGAGAATGGGAACTCATGCGAGTAAAACCCGGGGAATGGTAACCGGAACGACCAAAAAAATGTTTAAACAAAAAGGCACCGGGCGGGCCAGGCATGGATCTGCTAAAGCCCCTATCTTTGTAGGAGGAGGAACTGCGCACGGTCCTCATCCCCGTGATTATTCACTCGATCTTCCCAAAAGCATGAGACGGTTGGCACTTCTTGGAGTTTTATCCCAGCGTCTAAAAGAAAATCAGATTAAAATTGTTGATGGGATCAAAGCTTTGGAAGGAAAGACAAAACCATTATTTCAGTCTCTTGTAACTATGAATGTATTTCCTAAAAACGGAAAAAGGAAAAAGGCACTGTTTCTTCTTTCTGAAAATTTACCAATGGTTTATCAGGCCGGGAAAAATATAGAAGATCTCACTATTAAAGACGCGCATCTTATTAACGCTTTAGACATACTTTTGTATCGTAATATTGTTCTTATGAAAGAAGGAGTACAAACACTTGTGGATGTTTTTGGCGAAAAAGAGAAAGGGAGAAAAAGAGAAAAAGAGAACGAGAAAAAAAACGAAAAAATGGAAGTTATGAATGAAGAAATGAAAATTGAGAAAAAAGGCGAAAAAGTGAAAAAGACCAAAAGCGAAAAGGATATTAAAAAACCAGTAGTTAGAAAAACGGTTAAGAAAAAGGGTAGCCCTCCTTCGCCAGCCCGCCTGCCAGCGAAGCAGGGGCTACGGCGGGCAAAGTAATTTATGGAAAATATTATTATTCGGCCAATTATTACAGAACACGCACTAGGAGATGCCCAAAAAGGAGTTTTTACTTTTGAAGTTGCTAAAACGGCTACTAAAGGAAACATACAGTCAGCTATTAAGAAACTTTTTAATGTGCATGTTGTTGCGATAGCAACCTCTATACAAAAAGGTAAAACAAAACGGGTTGGAAAACTCAGAAAACAAAAAGATACTGCCGACACAAAAAAAGCCCGGGTAACTTTGAAAAAAGGTGAGACGATCGAGTATTTTGAGGTGAGAAAAAGTTAAGATAACAGGACATTTATATGAGAAATATCACAAAATCAATACCAGAGAAAAAACTGACAGAAATTCTGATTCGCCGCGCGGGACGCAATAATACCGGAAAAGTAACGGCAGGGAGCCGGGGTGGAGGATTTAAAAGATTTTATCGTATGATTGATTTTAAACGGGATAAATATGATGTTAGCGGTAAAATAGTAGCTTTGGAATATGATCCGAACCGAAATGTGGAAATTGCTTTAGTCCTTTACGAAGACGGAGAAAAAAGGTATATTCTTTCTCCACTTGGAATAAAAGTAGGCGATACGATTATTTCAAGTCAGAAACTGATTGAAGCAAAATTAGGAAATGCGATGAAGCTTCAGTATGTTCCAATTGGAACTCCGATTCATAATATAGAGCTTCACATCAATAAAGGCGGACAGATTGTCCGCGGGGCAGGGACTCTGGCAACCGTTTTGGCAACAGATAGCGGTTTTGTGCAGGTAAAACTTCCTTCAGGAGAGATAAGACAGATACCGCAGGATTGTATGGCAACGGTCGGGCAGCTTGCAAATACCGAATGGAAGACAACTCCAATTGGATCAGCAGGACGGGCAAGGCGTATGGGAATACGGCCCCACGTTCGGGGTACCGCTCAGGATCCCCGTTCTCATCCTCACGGAGGAGGAGAAGGAAGATCCGGAGAAGGCATGCATCCTAAAACTCCATGGGGTAAGCCGGCACGGGGATTAAAGACCCGCAAAAAAGGGAAATATAGCGATCGATTCATTATTAAAAGGAGAGGAAAATAATATGTCCAGATCAAGCAAAAAAGGACCATACATTGATCCTAAATTAGTAAAAAAAGTTCAGATTCAAAAAAATGAAGGGAATAAAACTACCATTAAGACATGGAATAGATCCAGTCAGATTTCTCCGGATTTTGTAGGCTTTACATTTGGAGTTTATAACGGAAAAAAATTTATTGAGGTATATGTTTCGGAATCAATGGTAGGACACAGGCTTGGAGAATTTTCACCGACACGTACATTTAGAGGACACGGACAAGTGACAAAACGTACCTTAGAAAAAACATAAAGTAAACCGTTTTGTCATCCCGGGCTTGTTTACTCGGAAATCCCGATTGAATCGGGATGTTTCCGAGACCTGGGATCCATCTTTAAAAGGATTGGTCCCGATTGAATCGGGAGACAATTAAAAAACATATGCAGGCTACAGCTGAAATAAAATACATACGAATATCTGACCGGAAACTTCGGGATTTATCCCGAAATCTCAGGGGCATGTCTGCTAAAAGAGCTTTGAGTAATTTGATGTTTACTCCGACAAAAGGTGCACGGCTCCTTATAAAAGCAATAGAATCAGCTGTTGCCAATGCTACCAATACTCATAAAATGAATGGAGACGCGCTTCACATTTTGAGAATCGAGATTCTAAAGGGTCCGTTTTTTAAAAGATGGAATCCGGTATCCCGGGGAATGGCACATGCAATCAAAAAAAGAACATCGCATATTAAGATAGTATTAACAGACCGTAAGAACGGAGAAAAGGAGAAAGAGACCCGCCTGCATTCGCCTGAGCGAAGCGATGGCGGGCAGGGAAAGGGAGAGAAAGACCTGTCTGCGCAGGTAGGTACTAAGATATTAAGCGATAATAAAAAAGGAGAAAAAGAGATACCAAAAAAGGAAGAAGCTAAGAAAGAAGTAGCTAAAAAAGAAAATAAAAAGAAGTAATATGGTAGAATTCAGATCTGTTTATAAAATTAATTATTTAATAAGGAATGGTCCCGATTTAATCGGGAGACAAAAAAATGGGACACAAAGTAAATCCAAAAGCATTTAGAATCGGTCCACTATTCACCTGGGATTCCCGATGGTTTGCTTCAGATAAGCAGTATAAATTTGTTGTGGTTGAAGATGCTCTCATCCGAAAAAACCTATTGAAAAAACTTGCAACAGCCGGAGTTGCTAAGATCGAAATTGAGAGATCCATCAATAAAATTACGCTTATTATCCATGTAGTTCGACCGGGCATGGTTATAGGCCGCGGTGGAGCGGGGCTTGAAGAGCTGAAAAAATATATCCAGGTAGAAATTTTAAAACACCGGACACGGGAAAAACATTTAGAGGTAAGTAAAACATTAAAAGTTGAGCTTAAAATTGAGCCGGTAAAAGAACCCAACTTATCAGCGTACTTTGTAGCCAACCAAATTGCGGATCAGTTAGCAAAGCGTCTACCAGCTAAACGGGTATGTAATTTCGCTTTGGAAAAAGTCATGAATTCAGGTGCAAAAGGAGTAAAAATAATGCTTGCAGGACGTATCGGAGGAGCTGAAATTTCCAGGCGTGAGACATATAAGGTAGGTTCACTCCCTTTATCGACTATACGGGAAAATATAGATTTTGCGGCAACTCCCTCCCTTACAAAGTCTGGATATATCGGAGTGAAGGTGTGGATATGCAAAAATTAAATATATGTTAGTACCTAAACGAGCAAAATACAGAAAACAGTTCAGGGGGAATATGCGGGGACTTTCCGAGAGAGGGAGTACGGTTTCTTTTGGCGAATTCGGACTTAAAGCCGTATCAGCCGGATGGGTTTCAGCCCGTCATATTGAGGCAGCCCGCAGGGTACTTACCCGGTATACCCAAAAGGGAGGACGGGTATGGATCAGGATTTTTCCGGATAAACCCATTTCCGATAAACCTCCTGAAGTGCGTATGGGTGGAGGAAAAGGAGATATCGTTGATTATGTAGCGGTTGTAAGACCCGGAAGAATGCTTTTTGAAATGGGGGGAATTACAGACGAGCAGGCTAAAGAAGCTCTAAACATGGCTTCTGCGAAACTTCCTATTAAATCACGGTTTGTCAGTAAGAAATTAATGTACTTATGAAAAAAATAGAAGAAAAAACAAATTTAAAAAGCAAGACGGTTCCTGAGTTAAAGGCTTTGGCAAAAACGTTAAAAGATGATATGGCACGTCTTTTTATCGAAAAGAAAAACAGACGGCTTCAAAACACCATGCTTCCCAGTCAAAAGAAAAAAATGTTTGCGCAAGTTCTTACAATTCTAAAGGAAAGCCCGCCTTTGTTAAAAACTTCCGCCTCCGTTAAAACTACGGCGGACAAGTCGGCGAGGCGAGGAGAATAAATAATTATGAAAGCAATAGCAGGAAAAGTAGTATCAACTAAAATGAAAAACACAATTATTGTTGAGGTAGCTAGACAACGGGTACATCCTTTGTATAAAAAAATTATGAAAAAAACTATTCGGCTAAAAGCACACTGCGAGGACGAATCTGTGAAAGAAGGAAATATGGTTGAGATTATCTCAACCCGTCCTATCTCAAAAGAAAAATTTTTCAAATTTGTTAGAAAAGTGGATCCCGATTCAGTCGGGATGACATAAAACGAAAGTATGATACAGCTTCGATCTCAAGTAAATGTTGCGGATAATACGGGGGCACATATTGTGTCTATTATTCAGGTGTATAAAAAAGGAAACCGAAAAGTAGGATACATTGGAGAAATGGTCCAAGCAGTTGTCAAAAAAGCAGATCCGATTGGTATGGTAAAGGACGGAGAGATGGTAAAAGGGGTAATCATAAGAACCAGAAAAGAAAAAAGAAGAAAAGACGGCTCCTATATACGGTTTGATGATAACGCAATTGTCATTATTGATAATCTGGATGATCGTAATCCTAAAGGAAGCCGGGTATTTGGGCCCGTTGCACGGGAGTTAAAGGAACTTGGATTTAATAAAATTGCCTCAATGGCGAGTGAGGTGTATTAAAAAGATGATAGATGCTGGAAGTTAGATTTAGAAGATAGAAATTAGAAGTTGGAAAAAACATTGTAATAATTAAAACTATGAAAGTAAAAAAATTCAGAAAAGGGGATGAAATTATCATTACCTCCGGAAAAGACAAAGGAAAAAAAGGAAAAATCGAAAAAGTACTGACCAAACGGGGAGCTGTTGTTGTGCCGGGACTCAATCTCTTTAAAAGACATCTAAAAAAACAAAACGAGAATAATCCGGGAGGAATTATCGAATTTCCCCGTCCCCTGCCTTTTTCAAAAATTGCCATTCTTGATCCTAAAAGCGGCAAAGCTACACGGATTGGCTTTAGTATAAAAGGGGACCAAAAGAACCGGATTGCTAAAGTTTCAAAGAGTATTTTAGATAAATAATATGTCAGATCTTAAAACTACCTATCATACGGAGTTAAAAAAACAACTTGGCGAGAAGCTGGGTATCAAAAACATCATGGCAATTCCAAAGCTTGTGAAAATTGTGGTAAACATCGGACTCGGGGAGGCTCTTGCAGATAAAAAAGTGATTGAAACCATGTCAAAGCAAATCGCAACTATTACCGGTCAAAAGCCGTTGGTAACTCATGCCAAACGGGATATCTCTACATTTAAACTGAGAAAAGGCGATGCGGTAGGACTAAAAGTAACCCTTCGGGGTGATCACATGTATTCATTCTTTGAAAAAATTGCAAAAATCGTGCTTCCCCGTTTTCGTGATTTTCAGGGGATTTCCCGGGACTCCTTTGACGGAAAAGGAAATTATACGTTGGGATTTTCTGAACAGATTGTATTTCCTGAAATTGACTACAGCAGTATAGATAAGATTCGGGGACTGGAAGTAACATTTGTAACAAGCGGAAAAAATAAAAAAGAAACATTTGCACTGCTTGAAAGCATGGGATTACCGTTTAAAAAAGAGGTTAAAGAAATTAAAAACAGGAAATAAAGCTTTATAATCAAAAAATTTAAGGTATAATTGACACTCTTATGGCTAAAAGATCAGATATCGTCAAATTTAAGAAGAGTCAAAAATTTACAGTTCGGCAACATAACCGGTGTCTTCTATGCGGAAGATCACGGGGGTTTATGAGACAATTTGGACTATGCAGATTGTGTTTTCGCGAATTAGCCAATAAAGGAGAACTTCCAGGAGTTATTAAAGCAAGCTGGTAAAAATATGGTAAACGATCCTATCGCAGATCTACTAATTCAAATAAAAAACGGGTACATGGCACATCTTAAAGAGGTGAACGTTCCCTATTCTATTATTAAGGAGAAGATTGCGGGCATTTTGACAAATGAAGGTTTTATTTCAGGATGTGATGTTTCGGAGAAAAATAAAAATAAACAGATTCATATAGTACTTTCTTATAAAGAAAAAGATGCCGCAATTACCGATGTTTTACGGGTAAGTAAGCCGGGAAGAAGAGTATATGAGCCCTTTACAAATCTGAAACGTGTTCTTGGAGGCCGGGGAATTCAAATTATTTCAACTTCCAAAGGTCTCATGACGGATAAACAGGCAAAAAAACAAAAAATCGGCGGAGAAGTTCTGTGTAAGATATGGTAATTAAGAAAGGTTCTAGGTGTTAGGTTCTAGGTTAAAGATAAGTTAAATTCTTTCCTAAACCCTAATCCCTATAACCTAAAACCTAAATTAATATGTCACGACTAGGAAAAAAACCACTCACAATTCCTTCAGGAACTACAGCCGCCATAAGCGGTCAGACTGTTTTAGTCAAAGGACCCAAAGGGGAGATGTCTGTGGATTTTCCTGCTATGGTTAGAATTAGACTTGAAAATAATGCACTCCGTATTGAACAAATCGAAGAGGGCAAAAGTAATTTACAGGGGTTATACCGAAAACTTATTGAAAATGCACTTATCGGAGTTGGAAAAGAATGGACAAAACAACTTGAATTGGTAGGAGTAGGATATAAAGCTCAAGTTGCGGGAGCGAATTTGATACTATCTTTAGGGTACTCGCACCCCGTAAATGTTACGGCACCCACAGGGATTAAATTTACCGTTTCCGATAATAAAATAGGCATTGCAGGAGTTGATAAACATATAGTCGGTGAAATTGCAGCGAGGATAAGAAAACTAAAGCCGCCGGAGCCTTACAAAGGAAAAGGAATTAAATATACCGGCGAAGTTATCCGGAAGAAACTAGGAAAAGCGGCAAAAGCAGTCGGAGGTGCAGCCACAGGAGCAAAGTAATATGAAATCAACAAAAATCGAAAAAAGAATCATGCGTAAAAGGCGAGTACGCGCAAAGATTACAGGGACAGAAGATCGTCCTCGGCTTTCTGTGTTTCGTTCCAACCGGTATATTTATGCCCAGCTTATTGATGATGTTTCAAAAAAAACACTTCTCTTTGTGTCTGAAAAAGAGTTGGAAGGACCCGTCTCCGCCCCGCTTAGCGGGGCTCCGGCGAGGCAAGGAAAAAAGACGGATAGATCTTTTAAAATAGGGGAGCTTATTGCAGAGAAAGCCAAAAAAAATAAAATTACAACCGTTGTCTTTGACCGTAACGGATATCTTTATCACGGAAGAGTAAAAGCTCTTGCTGACGGAGCACGCAAGGGAGGGTTAAAATTTTAAACATATGGAACAAAGTGAATTTGTAGAAAAAATTATTCAAGTAAATAGAGTTTCTAAAAAAACAACCGGAGGAAATAAAATCGGATTCTCAGTTCTTGTAGTTGTGGGAGATAAAAAAGGACAGGTAGGAGTAGGCCTTGGGAAAGCAACGGATGTATCATCAGCTGTTCGAAAAGGGATGAGTTATGCCCGCAAACACCTCATCCGCGTTCCCATGAAAAAGACAACTATTCCTCATGAGGTTTATCATAAAAAAGGTGCTGCAAAAATATTGATAAAGCCGGCTCCCGCAGGAACCGGTATCCGTGCAGGAGGTGCAGTTCGAGCAGTCGTTGAAGCGGCAGGAATCCGGGATGTGGTTTCTAAAATTTTGGGAACCGGAAACAAAGCTTCCAATGTATATGCAACATTTGAAGCTCTTAAAGAATTAAAAATTGACTAATAAGAAGGGTACTGTTTATTATGACGGAATTAAACTCATTGGCAAAAAGCGTACAACACGGAAAAAAACGCCTGGGCCAGGGACACGGATCGGGAAAAGGAAAAACAGGAGGCCGGGGTACGAAAGGACAAAACGCGCGGGGAAAAGTCCATCAGACAACCGGTTCAGGAATGTTATCCTGGATAAGGCGAATGCCTTTGTATCGGGGTAAATATAGAAATAAACCCGTCTCTTTGAGATCTTTTCCGGTAAACTTAAGATTCTTAAACGGACTCCCAGAGGGAACCATTGTTGATT
>Ga0155406_132_pt1 | contig 20119 bp, 18 predicted proteins | sample RifCSPhighO2_02_FD_106374 | JGI IMG/M metagenome (GOLD analysis project Ga0155406, IMG submission 106374) | Candidatus Gottesmanbacteria bacterium RIFCSPHIGHO2_02_FULL_39_11
GAAAAAGTTCGCTTTTTTACCATACAGTGATCTTTCCGATTTGACATGCTTTAATCAAATCGGATTAGACTGGTGGATGGTGAAAATTAAATACAGGTGAGTTATTTGCCGAGAGAATCAAGCCAGTTTGAAAAACCGGAGAGGGTATTTACCCAGTCGACTTCTTCATGGAGTCCCAGAAAAGTCAGGTACTCGGATAGTCCCTGATGAAAGGAACACAGGTCAACAACTCCAACTCTTCTTCTGCTTTCCTCCTCTACCTGTAAATTATTATGAATGAATCGCAGAATTTCCTGCATAGTTCCCATTCCGCCCTGAAGGGCAAACAAACCTCCGTGTCGACCTGCTAATGCCCACATGGTATCTATTCGAGGGATCATTCCTTCTGTTTCAATAAAATCGTCATATCCGGATCCCGGCTGCTGATTTTTAAGCTGCTTTGTGGAAATGACAACAGAATAAGGTACGTTATGCTCCCGTGCAGAGGCCAAATAGGTTCTCATTGAATTAGGTCTTCCATTTCGGCCGTCTCCTCCGACACCGGTTGCCAGTCCCTTTTGAGCAACCATTTTTCCTATTTTTGCGGCATTCGGATCTAAAATACTTGCCGATCCCAGCATATAAGCCATCGTTAACTGGTTTTCGGCAAGTTTTTCACAAACTGAATAGACTTTTTCAGGAAGATTTCTTTGAGAGAAAGGAAGAATTTTCATTATTTCCGGATCCAGAAGATAAGGTTGATATAGTCTTTCTGCCGGAAACACCTTAATATTCAGTCTCTGATTACTCTGAGTGATTGCTCCCCTTTTCTGATATCCTGTAATCAGTTTTTGTGAGGCTTCTGAAAAAGGCAAATCCCCATAAAAGTAAAGCACTCCAGCCGATTCCGGATGTTCCTGGTATAAATTTATCTGTCTTTCAACTACCTGAGTAGTAAGTGCAAGAGCTGCTGACACATTATGTATTTTTTCTAACAAGCTAAGGGGAGTCCCATTTGCATGGATATGATGGGAGGCTACAGAATAATCTTTTGAAAGTTCAGGATTTGCCGTGGGCATAGGAAGCATTTTAGTTGACGAATCATTCCGTTGCAAGTAAAATTCACCTATGCAAACCATTCAAAGATTAAAGCCTTCTGAGTTTGAAGAAAAAATCCAGGCTCTCTGGAAAGAAAATCGTGTCTATCAGCCTTCCTTAGACTCTGCTAAAAAACCATTTTATAATCTCATGATGTTTCCATACCCTTCAGCTGAGGGACTTCATGTAGGGAATGTATATGCTTTTACTGGTGCGGATATTTACGGCAGGTTTCAAAGGATGAAGGGAAACGATGTTTTTGAGCCGATTGGACTGGATGGATTTGGGATTCACAGCGAAAATTATGCGTTAAAAATCGGAAAAAACCCGAGAGAGCAGGCAAAGGTCTCAGAGAAAAACTTTTATAGGCAGTTAAGTTCAATTGGAAATGGATTTTCATGGGAAAATCGCCTGGAGACGTATGATCCTGATTATTATAAGTGGACTCAGTGGATATTTACGCAGCTTTTTAAAAAGGGTTTGGCTTACCGCAAAAAATCTCTTGTGAACTTTTGTCCTTTTGATAAAACAGTTCTTTCTGATGAGCAGGTTATTGATGGGAGATGCGAGAGGTGTAAAAATCTCGTTGAGAAACGCGAGATGGAACAGTGGTTTTTTAAAATTACAGATTATGCCGAAAGGCTCCTCCAGAATACTTACCGGAATGATTTCCACTGGCCGGAAAAAGTAAAAATCGGGCAGAGAAATTGGATTGGAAAAAAGACCGGGATAATAATAAATTATCCAATAACCCAATCATCAAATAAACCAATAAGTACCAATAAACAATATATATCTTGTTTCACTACTCGTCCGGATACGAATTTCGGAGCAACGTTTGTCGTGATTGCTCCGGAACATGAATTCATCAAAAAAATTATAGAGAACAAAGAACAAATAACAAATAACAAAAGAAAAGAGATTGAAGATTATGTCAAAGCTGCTAAAGCTAAATCAGAAACGGAGCGCATCGCAGAAGGAAGAAAAAAGACGGGAGTGTTTACCGGATTTTATGCAGTTAACGAGTTGAACGGGTATAAAATGCCTATTTGGATTTCAGATTTTGTACTGTCAGGTTTTGGAACCGGAGCAGTTGTCGGAGTTCCAGCAAGTGATGTTCGGGATTTTGAATTTGCAAAAGAATTTAATATTCCTATTATTCGAGTGATTGTTGGCAGTGATGGGGATAAGTCTGCTATCACTATGATTGAACAAGTGCAAGAAGAGGGCTATTTAATTCATTCTGAATTTATAAACGGACTTGAAAGACATCAGGCTGCTGAAAAAATGATGGATCATCTTGAGCAGAAAGGATGGGGGAAGAGAGTCACAACATACAAACTTCGGGACTGGTGCATTTCTCGTCAGCGCTACTGGGGGGCACCTATTCCCATGATTTTTTGCAAAAAATGTGCATGGCAGCCGGTTCCTGAAAAAGATTTACCCGTTCTCTTGCCTCACCTGGATGACTGGAAGCCGGAGGGAACCGGGAAAGGCCCTCTTGCAAAAGTAAAAGAATTTGTAAAAACCACTTGTCCCAACTGTGGCGGTCGTGCAGAGAGGGAAACCGATGTCTGTGATACTTTTTTGGATAGCGCATGGTATTTTTTGAAATATCCGAGCCAAGTTAAACAGGTTAAAGGTGAAAGTGATAAGGTTAAAGAGGAAAGAACAAAAAATACAGAATCTTTAACCTTTAACCTTAAACCTAGCACCTACAACAAACAATCTAATACTTCTTTACCCTGGGATCCTGAAATCACAAAAAAATGGCTTCCTGTCGATATGTACATCGGAGGAGCCGAGCATACGGTGCTTCATCTTCTGTATTCCCGCTTTATTACGATGGTATTTAGAGATTTGGGGCTTTTAGACTTTGAAGAACCCTACAAACGATTTTATGCCCATGGACTGATTATTAAAGACGGGGCAAAAATGAGTAAATCACGAGGAAATGTAGTTGTTCCTGATGAATATATTTCAAAATACGGTGCAGATACCTTGAGAGCCTATCTTATGTTTTTAGGTCCATTTGAAATGGGAGGGGATTTTAGAGATACGGGAATTGCAGGGATGTATAAGTTCCTAAGTAGAGTATGGCGGCTAATTCATTCTGTCATCCCTGCGCAGGCAGGGATCTATCCTCAAGAAAAATCCCAAACCATGGATTCCCACCTTCGCGGGAATGACAAACTGGACAAAATGATGCACAAAACCATAAAAGGGGTCACCGAGGAGATTGAAAACCTCAGGTATAACACATCTGTTGCAAAGATAATGGAGTATGTCAATGAAATGCACAAAGCGCAATGCACAAAAGAGCATATCAAAACTCTTCTTTTGCTTCTTGCGCCGTTTGCGCCGTTTATGACGGAAGAGCTCTGGCAGAAATACAAAAAAGTATTTAGTATAAAGTATAAAGTATCTAGGGAAAAAGCTCATGAGGAGAAGACTTCCCTAAATACTAAATACTCAATACTAAATACTGACTTCTTCTCCATCCACCACCATCCCTGGCCTGACTATGATCCGGCTATGTTAGAAGAAGAGTCAGTCACAATTGCCATTTTGATAAATGGAAAACTTAGAGATACTATTACAGTTTCAACTGAAATTTCAAAGGATCAAAAACAGGTTGAAGACAAGGCAAAAAAGAGTGAAAAAACTATAAAACACTTGGGAAATTCCAACATCCGTAAAGTTATTTATGTCCCCGGCAAGATTCTTAATTTTGTAGTCTAGAAGTCATCTTTAAACCGTCATCCTGAACTTGTTTCAGAGCCTGTCCTGAATTCGGTTCAGGAATCTTCTGAAGATGCTGAAATGAATTCAGCATGACTGAGAAGCAAAGGTTTCCAGACTACTTCTAATCTGACTTTCCTCTTGATTTGATGAAATTTTCCATGATATAAAAAGGTATGACTGCCTCGAAAGAGGACATTTCTTTTTTATTTGAAGATAAAAAGCCAGCACTTCCTAACTTTCCCCTAAAACACCTCATATCTGAATATAAATGGGTTATAATTCCGGGATTTTTAGGATTATCTTTTTTAGTCTTAGCATTTCTTACCATTATCGTCTTACCTCGGGAAAATCATGATGTAGTTTTTACAAACTCAGCCAGTGCTTCTGCAGAAATTTCAATACATGTAGATGTAGAAGGTCAGGTAGAGAATCCGGGTCTCTATAGCCTAAAAAACGGGGATAGAGTGGAGGAGGCATTAGTCGCCGCCGGAGGATTTTCAGCAAATGCAGATCGCATTTGGGTAGCAAAAAGACTGAACCGGGCAAAGATTCTCACTGATGGGGACAAGATTTATGTGCCATCGGTTGAGGAAATAAATAACAGTCAACAGGAAACAAATAACAAAGAACAAATAACAAACGGAGGGGAAGATGTTCTGGATTCCGAATCGGATCTTGTTGATATTAATATCGCGTCATCTGCACAACTGGATACCCTTCCGGGAGTAGGAGAGGTGACGGCAAACAAAATTATCTCAGGACGTCCCTATGATAAGATAGAGGATCTTTTAAATAGGAAGATTATAGGAAAGTCTCTTTTTGAAAAGATAAAAAATTTGATTACGGCAGAGTAAATAGATAAAATATTGGGAAGGATACTAGAAGTCATCTCAAAACCGTCATCCTGAACTTGTTTCAGAGCCTGTCCTGAATTCGGTTCAGGAATCTTCTGAAGATGCTGAAATGAATTCAGCATGACGCAGACGCGGAGGTTTCAAGACTACTTCTAGGAGAAGAAGATACTAGGATACTAAGAGCAAGGAAAAAAATTTTAATATCGCTTAGTATCTGAATATCCTAATATCCTTTTTTAAATTTAATTATGCTTACCGGACTTATTATCATTGCAACCGCAGGACTCCTGGCAGTCCTGTCTCACCGACATGACCGGCTTTCAAATAAAATTCTGAAAAATGTACCCTTGAACGAATGGCTGGGGATCGGTGTATTTCCCATTTTTCTTTACATCGGATGGGCGATAATCATCAAAAATATTCTTCAGAGGCCAAACATCGGTATTTTTTTCCTTGATGACATAGATATTTTGGCAATCATGCTTCTTTGCCTTATCTATGGATATGTGGCGGTTGCTCTCCATTTTGCATCCAAAGTGTTATGGATCTATTTAAAAGGGAATAAAAAATCGATGGCGTACCGGGTAAATGAGATGTTTCATGGAAAAATGTCCCATTATCTCGGGTTTTTAAACTTACTTATCGTTTTTCTTACCGTTTCGCTTTTGGAGCTTAATCATCCGGTTGAGTATCCCATTTTTAGATCTTACCTTACCTATATTGTAATTGTGGGAATTGTCTCTGGGCTTGCCATGAGCAAGACTGTTTTTTATACGAATGAGTGGTTTGGAGGATACAATAAGCCGCTATTTTTTGTCACCATCGTTCTTCTGTCTATCCTTATATTTATTTTTAAAACTCTTAGTCTCTCATATGCGTTCTATCCGATAGGCCTTTTTATCCATACATTTTATATAAGTATGCTCCTTGCCATGCTGGTTCGTCAGATAGTTATTTTTTCAAACCTTCCGGATCGGAGAAAATTGAAGTTTTTATCAAGAATATTAAGTGTATAAAGGAAGCGAATTCGCTTTTTCACTTGTTCTCTTACTTTCATGCCCAATCCCTTCCTGTCCATTATTAACTCCGTTCTTCCTGAGCCTCATGCGTCTCTACTTGCAGGAATTCTCTTCGGAACAAAAGCTTCCATGCCTAAGGATTTTTACCAGGCACTCCTTACAACCGGAGTTTTACATGTGATTGCCCTTTCAGGAATGAATATTTCCATACTGGTAGCTCTTGTGGGAAAGCTGACCCGAAATCTAGGGAAGACATTTTCAATAGTGGGAACGTTTGGACTTATAGGAATATTTGTTTGGTTTGTCGGAGCCTCACCCTCGATTGTTCGTGCAGCTATGATGGGCTATCTGGCACTTTTAGCAAGTTTCTTTGGCAGAAAAAATTGGGGACTGCTAACGCTTTTTTTATCAGGCGGGATAATGATATTGTTTGATTTTAGCCTCATAAGAGACCTTTCTTTTCAGCTAAGTTTTTTGGCAACTTTTGGCATTGTTTTATTTGATAAAAAGTCCCAATTTCAAAATCCAAAAGGATTGTTACAGCAATTAATTTTTATACTAAAGGAGAATCTGAGAACTACTCTTAGCGCTCAAATCTTTACAGTGCCACTTATTGCTTTTACTTTTCATCGCATTTCCTTGATATCACCTGTTACTAATATTTTGACAGAATGGGTAGTAACACCGATCATGGTTCTAGGCTTCTTATTATGTATTATAGGTTTTATATCGCTTCCATTGGGGATTGTTCTCGGATGGATTCTTTGGGTTCCTCTTTCTTATTTTATTACTGTTGTTGAATTGCTCTCCAAAGTTCCGGGAGCGAGTGTGAGATGGTAAATTAGTATACAGTTTTTTCTATCCCAACAGTCTATTCTGTATACGATATACTGAATACTAATTTATGAATAGAAAACTCTTCATAGTGTTTTTTCTCCTGATACTTCTGGGTCTTACTTACGGTATTCTCTCCACTCTTCCTGACGGAAAGCTCCATATTATTTTTTGCAATGTAGGGCAGGGAGACGGGGCTTATATTAAAAATCCAAATGGAACGGATATGATAATTGACGGAGGACCGGATAACACAATTCTGGCCTGTTTGGGAAGGCATATGCCTTTTTATGACAGAACTATTGATACGGTTCTTTTGACCCATCCTCAGAAAGATCACATGCAGGGACTTATTTCTGTTGTAGAAAGGTATAGTGTGAGACACTTTGTTATTGGAAATGAAGCAAATACCACTGAAGGGTATTTTAATTTGATAAGTAGTTTGAAGAAAAAAGGGACGCCTTTACATACTTTGTACGCCGGTGATAAGTTTCAAATGGGCAGCGTGGATTATGATGTCATATGGCCAAGCATGTCATGGGTTAGAAGCCACATAGAAGCCAGTTCTTCAAGTCTAAATACATTAGCCTTACGTAATGGTCAAGTCTTTGGAACTGCTACCTCAAATAATTTTAATGATTTTTCCTATGTTATACATATTAGATTTAATGATTTTGATACACTTTTTACGGGTGACGGAGACGAAAAAATTCAGCCCGAAATCATGCGAAACGTGAGTATTCCGAGCGTAGAAGTCCTAAAATTCCCGCATCATGGATCAAAAACAGGGATCAGTAAGGAGTTTCTGGAGAAGCTTTCACCTCAGTTTTCGGTAATTTCTGTGGGGAAAAATAGCTATGGACATCCAAGCAAAGAAGCAATCGATCTATTAAATTCAGAGCATATTAATTACCGCAGAACGGACCAGCACGGGGATATTGAGGTCGTTTCGGATGGGGAAAAATGGTCATATAAGACTCAGAAATAAGAAATTGAAAATTTTTTTAAGCTTGCCTTATTTTTATAGTTTGGTAAAATATCCCCCGGTATGGAAAGGATTAAGACAGATTCACAAGCTGCTGTTGACTTCAAGGCGGGGAACAGGGATCCTCTTGTTGAGGTAAAAGATATTGAGGCTTATATTTCTCAGTTTCCCCGTGAGAAAATAGAAGTCTGCAATCATGAGTTCGGGCATGCTTTAGTAGGTGAAAAAGAACATGGAGTATCCATTACACACATATCTGCAAAAAAAGACTTAACCGCGCATCCTCCTTATCTAGGCATCACAAAATTTAAAGGCAGAGCAACGGCTGCAATGATTGCTGCCGGAGCTGTTGCGGCTCGGACCGAAAAAGGTACCGCAGGAGATAAGTCCCATTTAAATGCAATTACAGGAGGGAACGGTGAATCAGCTTGGGTTGGTGGTCTTGTATCTGCTAGGGCAAAGTTAGATCTTAGCAATGGGAAGCTTTGGGATCTGGCAAGTTGTTTTTTTCTTGCTGCCGGAGGAGAAGGTCCACCCGAGAAAATGCATTGGGCTTTTGATAAAGCAAAAGAAGTTTTGAAATTAGCCAACATTCCAACTCAGATTGAAGAGGCAGATAATTTGCTTTCTTCAAATGTAGGAGATGAAAATTTAGAAAGTCCAGAAAAAAATCAGGAGATAAAAGATTTCGAAACTGAAATCAGAGATCTTACTGATGGCAGAGTTCAGGTCATTGAACATAATCTAGTTACCGGAGAAGTTAAGGTTGAAATAAAATTTCCTTGTTGTGGAGGTAAGAATGAACATGATCCAGATTGCAAGGTAGGTAAAAAGGAATCAGAAAGTAAAGGAAGTAATCAAAATAAAACAAATAAAACGATCTTTGATAGGAATGATCCTTATCATATGAGACCGATTCGCGTTTCCAAAATAAGGAAAGATAGAGAGAAAAATGATCCTTTTAATATACCTTTTAAATCATTTGATATATATAAAAGAGTATTGACATAAGATCCCAGAAATTAAATGATAGTAATAGGATGAAAAAAACCTGCCTTAGATTTGTACTTTCTTTTTTAGTTATTCTTCTCTCTTTTATAAAGATAAGTATTAGTTCACCTGTTCTTGCCTCAGATTGCACTTCTCCGGGTATTCCTTCCCATTTTTCAGCTATGAGAGGACCGGGGGCAGGTGAGGTGACTCTGTACTGGGATCAGGTACCCGGAGCAAACAGATACGCCCTGGCGTATGGTACAGAGTCAGGTAATTACATCTACGGAGCAGATCATATCGGGGAAGAACCATCCCGTTCTTACACAGTTTCTTCATTAAATCCAAGCACAAATTATTATTTTGTTCTTTCTGCGGCGAAGGATTCATGTGCGGGCGGATTCTCTCAAGAGGCGATGTCTGTGAGTCAAGCCGGCACTATTAATCCATCTTGGTCATCTTCAGGGTCTGTCTCAAATTTACAAGCTCAACCGGGGGCAAATCCGGGTGAAGTAAATTTAAAATGGAATGATGTAAGTGAGGCAAGTAACTATCACTTAGTATATGGGTCTAGTTCACAGGTTAATAAGTATGGAGCATTAAACATAGGTAAACAAACTCATTTTACCGTGTCTAAATTGAGGCCTGGTGAAAAATACTATTTCTCAATTATTCCTGTGAAAAACGATCAGGTCGTAAGTTCAGTTGGGCCCGTATCGGCTTATTCTGCAAGTTCAGTACAAACGGTAAGCACTACAACTCCTGCTCCAACCATGATCCTTAAGGACTTACCTCCTCCTGCCAGTCCTACTCAAACTCAAGTCATTAAACCAACTCTTATCCCGACTCAAGTTCCACGTGTCTCTTCAGAACCAAGCTACTTTGTCCCATAAATAAATACCTTATAGTTTAAATTACTAAATTTAAAATCCCATATTATTTAACCTGTAGTTTTTATTTATTATGGTATTGAAACCGAATAATGTATTTAAAAAAATATTAAAATTCGGAATAGTTACAAATTATAAATAACTTGTAGTAAATTATAAGAAGACCTTTGTGGAAAGATATAGTGCAACAATGTTACACTGCTACAATTTTATGATGTTGTCTTTTCTGTCTAAAATGATAGAATCACTATATGCCAGATAAATCAAAATCAAATTCTTCATCTAATTCCTTCCGTATCAAAGTAGGTCTTTCTGAAATGTTAAAGGGAGGAGTAATCATGGATGTGGTTACTTCTGAACATGCCAAAATTGCAGAGGATGCTGGAGCTTGCGCGGTTATGGCTCTTGAGAGAGTTCCGGCTGACATTCGTGCAGCAGGGGGAGTAGCGCGAATGTCCAGTATCGGCATGATCAGGAAAATTATGAAATCGGTTTCAATTCCTGTCATGGCAAAGGTGAGAATCGGACATTTTGCAGAAGCTGAGATTTTAGAAGAACTGGGAGTTGATTTTATAGATGAAAGTGAAGTTTTGACTCCTGCTGACTGCGAGTTTCATATAGATAAACATCCTTTTAAAATTCCATTTGTATGCGGAGCCAAAAATTTAGGAGAGGCACTTAGGCGTATCGGAGAAGGTGCCGCAATGATACGAAGTAAAGGGGAGGCAGGAACAGGAAATATTGTTGAGGCGGTACGGCATTTAAGGATGATACAAAGCGAAATAAAAAAGATCACTATGTTACGTTTTGATGAACTTATGTCAAAAGCTAAAAATCTGGGTGCTCCCTACGAGTTAGTAAAAGGAATTAAAGGAACCGGAAAGCTATCGGTTCCTCTATTTTCTGCAGGAGGAATAGCTACACCTGCAGATGCTGTTCTTTGTATGAAACTAGGAGCGGAATCCGTTTTTGTAGGATCGGGAATTTTTAAATCATCAGATCCTGAAAAAAGAGCCAAGGCAATTGTGAAATCAGTCATTCACTATAAAGACCCTAAAAAAGTTTTGGAAGCAAGCGAAGAGTTGGGAGAAGCAATGCCTGGGATTGAAATGTCAACTTTAAATGATGATCAAAAGTTGGCAAGCAGAGGTTGGTAAGGTATGTTAATAGGCATTCTTTCTTTACAAGGTGATTTTTATCTCCATGAAAAGGCTTTTGATGAGTTGGATGTATCTTCAATTGAGGTTAAAACTATCCATGATTTTGATAAAATCAGTGCCCTTGTTATTCCGGGAGGGGAGAGTACTGTTATTCTAAAATATATTATCGAAGAAAGGTTGGAGGGGAAAGTTATAGACTTTTATAAAAAGGGAAACCCCATTTGGGGAACCTGTGCAGGGGCGATTTTGATTGCCAAGACAGTCTCAAATCCTATCCAGCACTCACTGGGTTTGATTGATATTACCGTTGAAAGAAATGCATACGGGAGACAAGTGGATAGTTTTATCACAGAGGCAGTAACAGTGCTACCCGGGGGGAAAATGGAGATTGTTTGTATCCGCGCCCCAAAGATACAAAGAGTCGGAAAGGGGGTAACCGTATTGGCTAAAAGCGGAGAGGAGGTGTTTCTCGTTCGGCAAGGTACCATTTTAGCCTCAACTTTTCATCCGGAATTGACAGATGATAGACGGGTACAGAGGTATTTTTTATCCATGATAAAAAAGTGATAGAATATAATTTGCTTTTTGTCATCCCGGGCTTGTTTACTCGGAAAATTCGACAGAATTGTTCTGAGACCCGGAATCCATGATTAATGGATTAGAAGTCATCTCTAAACTGTCATCCTGAACTTGTTTCAGAGCCTGTCCTGAATTCGGTTCAGGAATCTTCTGAAGATGCTGAAATGAATTCAGCATGACGCAGACGCGGAGGTTTCGAGACTACTTCTAGATCCCGACTTTCGTCGGGATGACACAAATAAATTTATGAAAGACTCAAAACAAAATCCACTAACCATTCTCAAAAGTTCTCATTCTTTTTTTGAAGAAATTCTTCGGGATCTAATTTTTTCATCTATCCAAAAATCGTTCCCGGAACTTTCAGCTTTTACCAAAGATGATGTAAAAATAGAACATCCCTTAAAAGAAAACTATGGGGATTACTCAACCAGTGTCGCAATGACATTGATAAAAGACCTTCATAAAAGCCCCAAAGAAATTTCTCAACACTTAGTGAATTTAATTAAAGATCTTATAAAAGAACATCAATCGATATCATATAAGTCTTATAAAGATAACAAAAAACAGTTAAAAAGAAACATTGAAAATATCCTGGAGAATATTTCTATCGCCGGTTCGGGTTTTATTAATTTTCAGATTAAACCCTCTTTTCTTATCACTTACATAGACTCTCTGCTAGGGAATAAAAGTACTGATGTAACAACTTGCATTCTTAAGGGAAGTAGAATCATGGTAGAGTTTGCTGATCCTAATCCATATAAGGAATTTCACATAGGACATCTTCGTAATATAAGCCTTGGTGAAAGTTATTCCCGTCTTTTTGAATCCTTAGAAGCAACAGTAAGAAGAGCTAACTATCAAGGAGATGTCGGAATGCATGTTGCAAAATCTCTTTGGGGAGTTTCTAAAATGGATTCGAGTGAAGAAAAATTGATAACCCCTAAACTAAAAGCTGAATTTTTAGGCAAAGCCTATGCTCTTGGGGCTAAGGCCTTTGAAGAAGACGAAGATAGTAAAAAAGAAATTACTGAGCTTAATAAAAAAATTTACTTTCAAGATCGATCAATAATTGATATTTGGAAAAAATATAGAGAATGGAGTCTTTCTTACTTTGATACTATTTATGCCCGATTGGGAACTAGGTTTGAAAGATTTTATTTTGAAAGTGAGGTTAGTCCTAATGGGATAGCTATTGTAAATTCTCATATTAAAGATGGTACTTTTGAACAAAGCGATGGAGCAGTTGTTTACAAAGGGGAGAAAAAAGGTCTTCATACAAGAGTTTTTATTGCTAAAGAAGGATATCCAACCTACGAGGGAAAAGATTTAGGACTAGCAGTTCTCAAAGAAAAAGAGTGGCCTTTTAATTTATCCATTATTATGACAGGGAATGAACAAGAGCCTTATTTTAAAGTTATGCTCGCGGCATTGTCTGATATTGAGGCTAAAATTGCCCAGAAAACTATTCATATATCATTTGGAATGGTAAATCTAAAACAAGGAAAAATGTCATCTCGAACAGGAAATGTTATTACTGCTGACTGGCTTTTAAATGAAGCGAAGAAAAAAATAAGAGAAATAATGAAAGAGAATACCAGGCGTCATGCTGAATTTATTTCAGCATCTTCTTCAAAGGGTGACGTTAAAGGGCACGTTCAGGATGACATATTAAATGAAAAAGAGATAGAAACCATTTCAGAGAGACTTGCGGTTGCTGCCGTCAAATATTCTATGCTAAAAGTGGGAACTCAAAGTGACATCGCTTTTGATCTGGATGAATCTATATCTTTGGAAGGTGACAGTGGTCCATACCTGATGTATACATTTGCGAGGTGTAAGAGTGTTTTTAGAAAGTTAGAGGGCATGTCAAAAGGCAAAAATTCGGTATCAAATTTTAATGTTTTGGAATTTGAAAATAAAGAGCTTTTGTTAAGCAGTGAGGAGTTGGGAGTGCTAAGAGTCCTTTATAAATTTACTGAAATAGTTCTGGAAGCAACCCGAAACTTCTCTCCCAATGTCTTGTGCACTTATCTTTTTGATCTTGCACAAAAATATAATGGGTTTTATCATAAGCACAGTATATTAGGGATCAGGGGTCAGGGATCAGGGGTCAGGGATCAGCAGGAACAAGTGAAAAACTTTAGACTTTGGCTTACTCAAAGAACATCGGAAATAATTCAAAAAGGCCTCTATCTTTTAGGAATTGAGACCGTTGAGAGAATGTAACTTCTTATTGTCTCTTCTCTCTTTTTCGGTTAAAATAAAAAATCTATGACCTATCACAAAAACTTACTTTCAAACGGTCTTCGGGTTATTACCGTTCCTATCGCGCAGTCAGAATCAGTCACGGCACTTTTTTTGGTAGGTGCCGGATCCCGCTACGAAACCAGAAAAAATAATGGCATCTCCCACTTTTTAGAGCATATGGCTTTTAAGGGAACCAAAAAGCGTCCCACAGCTCAAATTATTGCCTCAACTATTGAAGGAATCGGAGCTGAATTTAATGCCTATACCAGCAAAGATCACACGGGATACTATATCAAAGCCGCCAAAAAACACCTGCCGCTTTTGATTGATGTACTTTCTGATATGCTTTTAAACTCCAAATACGATACGGTTGAGATCGAAAAAGAAAAAGGAGTCATTATTGAGGAGATCCGGATGTATGAGGATATGCCGATGAGGAAAATAGGGGATTTATATGAAAATCTTTTATACGGAGATACGCCTCTGGGGCGGGATATTGCAGGAACTGAGGAAGTTATACGACAAATAACACGCGAAGACTTTGTAACTTATGTAGAGAATTATTACGCGCCTGGAAATACGGTGGTTGTGCTTGCCGGTGCAGTAGAGGAGATGTCTGCGGGAAAATTATTAGAAGAAAAACTCGGCAAATGGAAGAAAAAGGGAGTTCCTGCCTTTGAAAAACATCCCAACAATCAGAGTAAACCGGAACTTCTCCTCCATCATAAAGACACGGAACAGGCTCATCTCTCTCTGGGTGTAAGATCTTACTGCCTTACAGATAAGAGGAGATATTCTCTGGGAGTTTTATCTAATATTTTAGGAGGAGGCATGTCTTCCCGCCTCTTTACTGAGGTACGGGAAAAAAGAGGACTTGCCTATTATGTCCGGGCAAGCGGAGAATATTATCAGGATGTGGGGAACTTCCTCGTCCAGGCAGGAGTGGATGTGTCCCGAATTGACGATGCTATAAAAGTAATTATTGAAGAACTTTTAAAAATTACCGATGGAAAAATTAAAGATGAGGAACTGATACGCTCTAAAGAGCATCTTAAAGGACATCTTATCCTCGATCTTGAGGATAGTAAGCAAGTAGCCGGAATTTTTGCAAACAGTGAGTTACTCGAAGGAAAAATCAGGACGCCGGATGACGTTTTAAATGAAATTGAGAAAGTGAGCTTAAGTGAGGTCCAGAAAATTGCCTGTGACCTTTTTTCTAAAAACCGGCTCAATTTAGCGGTTATCGGGCCTTATAAAGAAAAGGCAAAGTTTGAAAAGTTACTTAAATAGGGTTGTCATCCCGGGCTTGACCCGGGATCCATTTATTATGCAAAAAACAGTTGTCATTATAAAGCCCGACGCAGTTAAGAAGAATTTTATAGGAAAAATAATCGCGCGGTTTGAATCGGAAGGATTTAAATTAATAGCTGCTAAATTTATTCGTCTTGACGATGAGATTTTATCCAAATGGTACGAGCATCACAGACACAAGCCCTTTTTTCCTGAACTGGTTTCATTTATGACCGAAACTCCGGTTGCGGCCATGGTTTGGGAGGGAGAGGATGTGATATTTAAAGTCCGTGAAATCTGCGGCCCCACAGACAGCAGGAAAGCTCAAAAAGGGACACTGCGGGGTGACTTCGGAGAAGATATCCAAAGAAATGCCATTCATGCCTCAGAAGATGAAACCGCTGCTAAAAAAGAAATGAACCTCATGTTTACCCCGGAAGAGATACATACTTACGAGAAGTAAGAGATTAATTATCGCGGGTTTTGGGGATCTCCTGGACGTCCCGTCGGATATAGAGAAGCATCACCTCGGAATGCTGGAGTCCGTTACCCATCTGGATTTATCACCACTCCGGGTTGAGGGTCGATACTGGTTTTACCAGTATCCTTTCTTTGAAAAATTGGTATTATCTTTTCCATGGGGAGTCCTATTACGTTTGAGACAGAACCTTCGACTTGTTTTATGAATTTCTCAGATTCTGAGGCAATTGCATATCCTCCTGCGTATTTTGTAAAGTTTGGACTATGAGTTAAATAACTTCTTATTTGCTCATCTGTTAAGACATTAAAGGTTACAAAGCTTACGTCTTCATCTTGTATTCTTTTTACTTCTTTTCCGTTTTCTAGAAAAATGAGCTGAAACGCGGTTAGGAATTTATGTCTCTTTCCGGATAATGATTTAAGTATCCTCATCCCGTCTTCAAAATCTTTTGGTTTTTCAAAATGTTCCTTTCCCAGGATTGCTCCTGAATCAGCAGAGAGGACAATAAGAGGTGAAAGAGAGAAAGAGAGAAAAGGAGAAAAAGGGGATTTTTTATCAATTATTTTTTTTACAACGTTTTCTCCTTTTAACTTTGTCCGAAGACGGATTTCTTCTTCAGGGGTATCAGCCTTAACTACATCTTCATTTATTGTGCTTGGAATAACTTTAAAAGAAAACCCTGCCTCTTCCAAAAGTTTTTTTCTTCCGGCAGATTGTGAGGCAAGGATAAGATTCATAAGGTGCTTGTACTGAACAATCACAAGTGCCCCTGAAGGGAATTGAACCCCCATCTTACCCTTAGGACGGGTCTGCTCTATCCGTTGAGCTACAGAGGCTTCTTAATAATAATATTTATCTTAACAAAGGTATTTTAACATAACTGAGTAATATAACCTCTCGGTTGACAACCGAGATCTCCTGTGTAATATTAATTGTATGTATCCAACTCATTTTAAAGGGTTATTAGGGGAGCTTTCTTTTATAGTGCATCTTGTGGAGAAGGGTTATGTAGTTCTTACTCCTATTAATTCAAATTCCTGTTATGATATTGTTGCTGAAAAAGATGGAAAATTTACAAGAATTCAAGTAAAATACCTTACTTCAAAGAATGGAAGATTAAGAGTTGAGCTTGATCGGCCTAAACGAAAAACTAAAACATATATGGATAGAGACGTAGATGCAATGGGAGTTTATGATTCAAAAAACAAGAAATTTTATCTTATTCCGATTTCGAGTATTCATCATAAGTCAGAGATATGGTTAAGAGTCTCACAACCTAGAAACTCTCAAGTAAAAAATATTAACTTTGCTGAGGAATTTGAATTTTAACGGGGTGTAGTTCATCGGTAGAACGCTTGGTTCGGGACTAAGAGGCACAGGGTCCAATTCCCTGCACCCCGACAAATTCTTCCATTACGGTAAAAAACTTACGTTTTTCACCATCCACCAGTCTAATTCCGTTTGTCCTTAAAAACAGGACAAAACGGAAACAGCAGTGTATACTTTTTTCATGACCGTTAAAAAGGAAAAAGTAAAATTCATCATACTTCGCACGCTCGGAAATTTCTTCATACTATTTTCCATATACGGGATGGTAATGACGTTTGGACCGGCTCTGTATATGGAAGCAATTTTCAGGTTTAACGAGCTTCGAAACGTACAGTATGTAGTTGATGCAGGAACTCCTATGGTTACTCCCGCTCCTAACCAGCCAAGTCTAGCTACTCCGACTCCACTTCCATCCGGAAAACGTACTTTTTTTGGACAGCTCACAGGAGGGGATAAAATCCAGGTTCTTTCTCCAATTTCTGCCCAATTTGGACTTGTTATTCCAAAAATCGGAGCCAATGCCCCGATTTATCCCAATGTTGATGCAGGAAATCCTGATGTGTATCTGCCTACCTTATTAAAAGGGGTTGCTCATGCTGCGGGTACGGTATTTCCCGGGGTACATGGAAATATTTTTCTTTTTGCCCACTCAACGGACAATTTTTGGAATGTAGGGAGATATAATGCCATATTTTATCTGTTAAAGGAACTGGAAAACGGGGATGAGATAGATGTTTACTATCAAGGCGTAAGGCATGTCTATAGAGTTGTAAATAAGCTTATTGTAGATCCTTCAGAGACTCATTATCTGACAGATACCCTTCCTTATGAACAGTTGACTCTCCAGACATGTTGGCCCCCCGGAACAACCATCAAAAGAATGCTGGTTATAGCAAGGCCGGAGAAAGACTTGAATAGGTTATAGGTTATAGGTGATAGGTTAAAGGTTTAAGATTTAAGATTTAAGAAAATAATTTCTTTAACCTTTTCACTTTAACCTAGAACCTTTTCCCTACCTTAAATCTATCTCATACAGATTGGATGAGGCTTTTTGTTTGTTGAGGTTTGTCATGATGACAATTTTTCCTCCGCTTCCCCATGGATAAATGATACTATCTTCAAATGGTCCTGCGTATATAGCTCTTTTATTGGTTCCATCATACTCTACGATATATATCGTATCGTTTTCGACGATTACGATATTTTTTGAGTCATTGTACCATTTGAGGCTTCCCGGATGAGGAACTGTTTTTTGGTCAGTGAGGAAATAATTACGGTCTTCTTTTCTGTCGTAGACATAATAGTTGTTAGGAAGAACCGTGCGGGTTTCCGGAGTGGAATTACTTCCCGGGAGTGGAGGTGAAATAATGGGGGAAAGGCTGGCAGAATTGCTGGCAAGATAAAGAATTTTATTTTCATTCGGTGAAAAACTTAAGTTGGCGGAATTGGTTGCTAAAAAGTTTTTAAGACCGTTAGGGAGGGCCATAAGGGATGTTTGTTTTTTATCCTCTGCTTCAATTTTCCATATTTCCCGTACATCGGTAACCGTTAAAGTGACATCCTGCGATGAGGGAGTACCTGAGTCTACTTCGATTCTTACAGCAGTCACAATGGTATCTTTATTTTTATCAGAACGGGTTTGGGTATATAAAATTTCTTTATCATCCGGCGACCATGTAATCTTAGGAATGAGGCCTTCTCTGCCAGTTGGTATAGGATAAATAAGACGAGGATCGCTGCGGCTGCCTAAGGGGCCGTTTTTTAAGTCCAAAACATAGATTCCGCTGTTCAATACAATAGATGAGCTTGCAGTTGCCAGTTCCGGAGGAGTTAAGAAAGCTACCCGGTCTAAAGAATTTGATAGGGAAGGATAAGAGACACCGGTTATAGTCAAAGGCCTGATGCCTGATGGATTAATCGGCACCAAGAGAGCATCTGCCAGACTTACGACTTCTCCCTGAACTCGAATTCTTTTTTCCCACGGCTGATATCCGTCTTTTGCAATTTTGACGTTGTACCAACCGGGAACAAGAGAAAGAGAAGCGGAAGTTGCTGATACAAGCTTTCCGTCTATATACAGGGAGGCTTTGTCGGGATAGGAACTTGCTGAAAGGATTCCTGTTGTATCAACGGTTTTTGTCTGCATGTTAAGCCTGACTCCCCGGCTGTAAGCAATGACTCCAATTGCAGTGCCGGCAACCAGTACACCAAAGAAAAATGACGTCAATATGCGCTTCATATGAGGTTTGTGGTCAATTGTAATTATACCACGGGGGAAGTAGAATAAGATACTAATTTGAAATTTGAAATTAGTCGTCATCCCCGCGAAAGCGGGGATCTAGAAGTAGTCTCGAAACCTCCGCGTCTGTGTCATGCTGAATTCATTTCAGCATCTTCAGAAGATTCCTGAACCGAATTCAGGACAGGCTCTGAAACAAGTTCAGGATGACGGTTTTGAGATGACTTTTATACCTTAAGAAAAGAATCTAAGAATAAAACTTATTTATTAAGGAGTGGATCCCGGGTCAAGCCCGGGATGACAAGTTTAATCAATAAAAATTGATTTTAAATTATAAAATTAAAATGTATGTTATTTAAAAGATTAGGTATCGACTTAGGTACGGCTAACTCACTTGTCTATTTGACCGGAGGGGGAGGTGTTGTTTTAAATGAACCTACCGTGGTTGCAGTTTCAATTGATGATAATCGAGTTGTTGCTGTAGGAAATGAAGCTAAAGAGATGCTGGGAAGAACTCCCGGGAATATCACGGCTTCACGTCCTTTGAAAGACGGAGTCATTGCTGATTATGAGGTTACAGAGGCAATGCTTCGCTACTTTATTGATAAAGTTTGCGGAAGGTCCCGTTTTTTTAAGCCGGAAGTAATGGTATGCGTACCGGCCGGATGTACCCAAGTTGAAAGGCGTGCTGTCATGGATGCCACCCTTTCTGCTGGTGCCCGTACGGTCTATCTTATAGAAGAGCCGCTTGCAGCTGCAATTGGAGCCCGGATTCCCATAGCCCAACCTTCAGGAAACATGATTGTGGATATAGGGGGAGGATCATGCGAGGCTGCCGTTATTTCATTAGGAGGAGTAGTTGTCCACAACTCAGTTCGAACAGCAGGAAATAAACTGGATGAAGCAATAACTAATTTTATTAAGAAAAAGCATAATTTAATAATTGGGGAGAGAATGGCCGAAGAGGTGAAGATTCATGTAGGAACGGCACTTCCCAATGAAAAAGGAACCAAACCCCTGCAGATGGAAGTTCGGGGACGGGATTCTTTGTCCGGACTTCCCCGGATGATTGAAGTAGACTCAGATGAAATTGCCCTGGCTTTACAGTCTCCTCTTTCTTCGATCTTGACAGGAATTAAGGTAGTTTTGGAAAATACTCCTCCTGAGCTTGCTTCGGATATCATAGACAAGGGGATTGTTTTGTCAGGCGGTACGGCGCTTCTTCGCAACTTAGACAAGCTTATCACTCGATCAACCGGAGTGCCTGCTCATGTAGCGGAAGATCCACTTCTCTGCGTAGTTCGAGGTACCGGTGTGGCTATTGAAAACATAGATTTATATAAAAGAAGCGTGACAAGGAGATGAAAAAAGGAGTTAGGGAATAGGGATCAGGTTTTATA
>Ga0155406_134_pt1 | contig 20112 bp, 19 predicted proteins | sample RifCSPhighO2_02_FD_106374 | JGI IMG/M metagenome (GOLD analysis project Ga0155406, IMG submission 106374) | Candidatus Gottesmanbacteria bacterium RIFCSPHIGHO2_02_FULL_39_11
TAGTGTCCCAAAGATTAAAAATTAGGCACGAAGTTTAAGGGGTGATAGAAGTCAGGTGATATACAGATATAAATGGAAGACTATCCCTCCGGGGTCCGTTTTTTTAAAATAGCTAAGCGCATTGAATCATCAGAAATGTAACGGAGCACGTGGTTTTATTCGGAACGGGTAAGGCGTTCCGGCTCAAGATGACAAAAGCCGTATCAGTAGCTGAATTATTCCCAGGAGTGAAAAAATGTGACACACCAACTTTCTAGTTCCTGAATTCCTTCTTTTCCTTTTGATCTTAGTAAGTTTGCTTCATTAGTCAAATATTCTACTTCCTTTTTGTAAACTCCTGACCGAGGAGCATACTTCTCTGTTTTTTCCCGATATAATCGACAGATATTTCTTCTTTTTCCAATTCTCCCTGGACAGTCTGATGGACACCACTCAGGCGTAAACATACAGTTATGTTAATAAATAGTCATTAATAAATAGAACTCATCTCTAAACCGTCATCCTGAACTTGTTTCAGAGCCTGTCCTGAATTCGGTTCAGGAATCTTCTGAAGATGCTGAAATGAATTCAGCATGACAGAAACGCAAAGGTTTCGAGACTACTTCTAGTCATTTCTCAAAAAACTTCTTTCCTTTTAATTTATCCGGTAAAAAGGGTTTTGTCTCTGTCGGTCCCACTTTTTCCTCACTCCATGTGTACCCTTTTGCGTATCCTAAATCTTTCATAAGTTTTGTCGGGGCATTCCGGAGATGAAGAGGTACCGGCTCTGCAGGATTTTGATATACGGCTTCAATTGCTTTTCCCATCGCGCCCGCAACCGCGCGTGATTTGGGAGCACAAGACAGATAAATGGCAATATGGGAAAGAATCAGTTTGGACTCCGGCATACCTATTTTAGTAACCGCTTCAAATGCCGCATTGGCCTGAATAAGAGCTCCCCGGTCGGCAAGTCCTATGTCTTCGGATGCAAAAATAATCATGCGCCTTGCGACAAACTTCGGATCCTCTCCATTCTCTAAAATCCGGTGCATGTAATATAAGGTAGCGTCAACATCTGACCCTCTCATGGATTTTATAAATGCGCTGATCAGATTGTAATGTTCCTCTCCTTTTTTGTCATACAGTCCTCCCGATTTTTTCTGGAAAATTTCAAGGATAATATCTTTGGTAATCTCTTCTTCTTTGTACCCTGTGACTGCGATTTCCAGACCATTTAACATTACCCTGGCATCTCCTCCCGATAATTGAATAAGCAGCTCTTTCTCTTTTTCTCCTATTCTCTTTTTCGCTTTCCCCATTCCCTTTTCCTCGTCAGAGAGGGCACGGTTAACAACTTTGAGAAGATCTTTTTTCTCAAGAAGACTGAGGACAAACACCCGGCACCGGGAAAGAAGAGCACTAATAACTTCAAAAGAGGGATTCTCAGTCGTTGCACCGATTAAAGTAAGAAGTCCGCTTTCAACGTAAGGGAGAAGCGCGTCCTGCTGGGCTTTATTCCACCTATGAATCTCATCAATAAAAAGGATGGTCCGCCTCCCCATCATCTTATGCTCTTTAGCTTTGAGAATGATGTCTTTTAAATCCCCTTTTCCGCTTTCAACACCTGAGAGTTCGTAAAATTCGCTGTGGGTAACTTTCGCGATAATTGTGGCAAGTGTTGTTTTTCCCGATCCCGGAGGCCCCCAGAAAATCATGGAAAAAAGCTGATCTCCCTCAATCATGGCCCGTATGATTTTTCCTTTTCCGACCAGATGATCCTGGCCTACAAATTCAGAAAGAGAGACGGGACGAAGTTTATATGCCAAATTCATGGCTTTATTGTACCACCCTTATGTTATGCATGTTTAATAGGAGGAGCAGGTTGTCCAGAGAAGATGGTGCCCATTTTATCTTTGATATAAGCAAACCCTCTTATACTGTCTCTCACCTGCTCCCGGGCATCATAGACAAGTTGAGCTGCATGAAGTTTTTCCTCTGTGGTAAGCGGTTTGGTGACAAAATGAAATATCTCTCCGCTGCGCTTACCATCAATTTCTTTAAGAAAAAACTTCTCCGTGAGGGGTAAGATTAATTGCGGCTTTTGCTTTATGGGAAACAGCCAGATCGGATATGCGGTCTGCAAGTGTAGAGAGCTTTTACACTCCGGTTACCCGAGACGCAATTCTAAGTCCCAGCAATTTAGCATTGGTATCAAGCCGTATAGCACGCACTGCCCTATCTTTTGAATCATGAAGGAATTCTTTTGCGTTCATGCTTTTATTATACCATCCGTAATCCAACACATGTGCTCAGCACACTCATTCCCACTTTGTATTTTCATAAACAAAAATTCACAATAGTGAAAAAATGTTTTTGTTTTTGAGGTAAAGATATGAGATAGCAACAGAAATAAATAAAAGCACGGATATAGAGATAATGGATATAGAGATAAATGGATATAGAGATAGATGATGGATGTATGCATATGTTATTTCTGATATAAATAGAATATGCCTGATGATGTGAATACCGGAATTTCGGGTAAAGAACTTTCTGCGATCAAAAGGAGGCTGGAGTCAGAACGGGATGTACTCATTGAGAAAATGAGGGAGGGATGTCCGGAATTGTATGCATGGTTTGCCCAAAAACACATCGATCTTAAAAATCTGCATCAGTACAGCAAACAAATCACTGCGGCTCTTTTTATGGCCGGGCAAATGACGGTTGCCACTCCCGCAATCCCCCCTCCTCCAACTCCCCTGCCTGCGCAGGCAGGCCTTCCACCCAACACAGCAATTAATAGTGCGCTTCTGACAAATATGGATCCCGCGGATCAAGGGTTAATCGTGTGGAATACATACCGGGAAGACATCATGAAAACGGCGGATAAATATGAAATTCAACCACAGTTAATATTTGCCACCATAATGACGGAGTCTATGGGAAATCCCAGGTCCTACCGGTATGAATCCCGGCTCGGGGAAGCAAGTTACGGACTCGGACAAATCCTGTATTCAACGGCACTTTCTTTAGGATACAGCGGTTCCCCTGAGGGACTGTATGATCCTCAGACAAACATTGACTTGATCGGAAAGTATCACCGCCGGACATTAGACAGGTATGAAAATATGGATGTGTATAAACTGACAACTGCGTACAATGCGGGAAATCCCTTTAGCCAGGCAATTCCGGGACATATCAATAAATTTAAAAAATGGTATGATAAAGAGCTGAATGTATAAGTATGGAATCACAAGCACCTGCTGAAAATAGACAGAATCCTCAACAAAAAGAAGTACAAAACCTTTCTGTAACGGTTGATACGTTAAGCGCCCTCGTGAATTCCAAAGGAAATCCTAAAGAACTCATAAAAGCACTCGAAGTTGTCATGCCTTAGTAATTAGTTTGAAAAGAAAAACTGTTCTTTGAATATATTAGTCATCCCGACGTCTGCCTGTCGGCAGACAGGAAAGTCGGGATGACGATTTAATTTTTTACTTTTCTTCTCCCAGCCGGGATTCTAAAGGTGATTTTTGGTTTACGTACTTTGCTCCTTTTTTCTTGTAGTAGGGAACTTCAGCCGGGCTTGATAATTGTTCAAAAGATAAGGAGCAGATGCGTATCCCGGGATATAAAATGACAGGAATAGGACCCATGTTGGCAAGCTCCAGTGTAATCTGTCCCCGAAATCCGCATTCAATATTTGCAGCAGTTGAATGGATGACAACACCCATTCTCCCAATTGATGATCTGCCTTCAAGTCTCCCCGTCAGATCATCCGGCATCTCTATATATTCTTTGGTAATTGCCAAAATAAATTCCCCGGGATGGAGTGTGAATGACTCGGTATCGTTAATAGTTATCTCTGAGGTGATATTGGGAATTGTCTCAGGATTACGGGGATCCAAAAATGGAGTTCTACTGTGGTTAAAAACCCGATATACATTTCCCAAACGAAGGTCCAGTGTGCAGGATCCCAACTGAGTCGAAAAGTCAGGAAGAGGTTTAATAATAATCCGTTTGCTTTTGATTGCTTTTTTGATATCGCGATCGGAGAGAACCATATATTAATGCTCAATGCACAATGTTCAATAAGCAATTTATGTAATCAAATAGATTTTATCACATCCATTTTATTTATTTTATTTAAAGCTTGCACATTGTGCGTTGGAAATTGCTTGTTATTTTTTTACTTCCCTCTTGCATTCTAAGTTTTTCTAATATATGTTTTAAATTAAGGGCACGCTCGCTAAGAGCGACACGCCACATTATGCTTAACCAGGTACTTTCAGTGTTTGCAACAATTCTCTCTGTCATTCGCGGAGTACCCAACACTCCCGCTACCATCCAACAAGCTCCGGTTGTCGTCAATCAGCCTCCCGGAGGGGGAAGTGCCTGTTATAATCCGGAATCAAATGTCACCTTTACCTTAACAACAGATAACTTTAAAAATCTTACTGATTATCGTCCGCAGTTAAATCCTACTTCTTTTCCCCCCAGTAAATTCAGCAGTACATTTAATACAAAAGAAGCATCCTGTAAACCCATGATCTTTACCACTCTTTCCGGACAGACCCTTCCCTCACGCGAATATATCCGGATCCGTAAAAATTTGAGGGTAGCAAGCTGTAAGACTGACGAACTTACCGGCCCCTATCGTACTGACCCTACAGTCTGCTACAACGTATCGGTTGACGCGGCATCAAAAATTAGAGGAAGCTGTGAGGTGGCCGGAGGAAGTTACCCGGATCTAAGGAAAGTTGCTGAAATAGATGATCCGGAATCATCAGGACAGACATCTGAGGTTTTTTGGACTCCCTATACTCATAATGTAGGATGTGAATTTAATGATAGCCGTCCCAACTGCGGAATCGGTGACGGAACCAACATGAACATGCGTGAGTTTTTATATGTATTAAAATCTCGCGACGCGTTTGAAGCCGCTCAATCTTTAGATTGTAAAGTCAGGTGGGATGAAAATTCACTTCAAAATAATCCGTGCTCTCACTATTTTGATGTATATATTGCCAAAGATCTCTGGAATAAACTGGTAGCATTCCCGACGGGCCCTTATACACCTCTCATCACTTCTGATCCCGGATATGACCTTTATCGGCAGAACTATGCGATCATGAGAGACAGAATATTTAACTGCAAAGAGCAAAATACCTTTACCCCAATGAATGATCCTCTCGCGTTTCCTCCGGAGTATGTAGACAAACCGTTTACAACTTCTATTTCAACTGCAAACCCGGATAAAATTATTCCAGCGTCAACGGATGACTGGCAAAAAGCAAATTACAACAGATACATCATTTTTAATGCCTCAGCCCCATTTTTAAATCAATCCCTTTTTCATATAGAAACTATCACTGAAACTATGAAAATGTGCAATAAGCCCCTCAACGTAAATGCGACCCCGACCCTGATTCCCATTGGATTAAATCCTGACAACTGTTATTCACCTTTAGGAGTCACTACCTTCACCAAATCAGATACGAGCGCAGAGGTTATTTTCAACGCATTCTATAGAGCTGATCGTCCTCAAAACATTTTTCTGCAGACCAACAATGATCCTAAAATCTATATTTATATTCCGACTCCTAATAAACCTCCGACGAATTTTGCCAGAAACACATCCCTGCAGCTTACAAGTCTTCAGTTTAGAACCGCGGCGCAGTGGACATGGGCAACACCGGTTTGTAAACCCGCCATTTATCTCTATCCGGAGGAACCAACTGATCTGAATGTGAAGTTGGCAGTGGATGGAAAAATAACGGTAAGCGATCCGGTATATGACGCGGTCAACGGTTGGAACGTACATGCAGAGCCCAATGGAACTTTATCATCTTTAACCTTTAACCTTAAACCTAACACCTATTCTTATCTCTATTACGAAGCTGATCTAAATAACGTAAAAGCACCGGAACAGGGATTTGTATATGCTAAGGGAGACCTTAAAAATAAACTTACCGGCATGCTTTCAACAATAGGATTTAACGGGCAGGAAATTTCAGATTTCCTCTCCTACTGGCTCCCTAGACTGGATGAAAAACCATATTACTTCGTGACACTTTTACCGGAGAATGTAATAAATGAAAAAGAAACTCTGGATATGTCCATACAACCTGATACAGTAATTCGCTCCCGGGTCATATTTGAAGGTTTAGACGCTCCTATTTCGGTTGCTCCCATACCTATTCCTACACATAAAAGAAACGGATTTGTACTTGCAGACTGGGGAGGATCCATTGTGGGAGAAAGTTGTACCGTTGAAAACGTAAAGTAATTTACCATGAATACAAACAACACTACTAATCGATCACTTATGGGAAAAATGCCGTTCTTAGCCATTTTCAAAAATCCCAAAATACTTTTTGGGTTAATTGTAATAGTCATTCTGATAATCATTGCTTTAATAGTTTTTCTATCCGGCAGAAACAAAAAAACAGATAACAATATGAATCCTGTCATAGCAAAAGTGGGAAGTGAATCCATCTATCAGTCGGATCTGGATACCGAGATTGGATACTTCCCCAGCACTTCCATGTCAGAAGAGAAAAAGAAGACTTACCTTCTTGATAAAATCATCCAAGACTCAATACTGCTTCAGGAATCAACGCTTTCTGCAAATCTTCCGTCTACGATCTTTGACTCGTCAAATAAAGATTATATGAGACGAGTGGAACTCGTACAGGAGATCAAACAACAAAAAGAAGAAACTATCTCTTCTTCTGGGATGATTAAACGGGGATTTATCGTTAGCGTATGGGCAAATAATTTCACCCCTACTCCTTTCAATCTAGAACAGAATAAAACCTATGCTCTCGATCTCATCACAAAGCTTCACAACAGGGTAAAACGTGGAGAAATTACGATGCAACAAGCAGGAGATGAGATACGAAATGATAAAACCGTACAAAGGATGGACTTTTTCTACTACTACAATTCGTTTGGACCTTTCAACCTTAATAGCGAACATGATGGCACTGTTAATGCGCCGGAATTGAATAAAAATCTCTGGTCACTTGAAAAAGGGGGCGTCTCGGATGTAGTTCATATCACCGCACTTCCCCAAGAAGAATACTATGCATTCGGCCTGGTTACGGATGTAATACCTACAGATACCGGTCTTTCGTATGAGGATTGGTATCAAAATGCGAAATCACGTTATCAAGTAATTACAACTCCAAATCCATGAAATATTTTATAAGACTCCTATTATTTATGGCAATATTGTTTGCATCAGCAATGGCTCTACCTCAAAAAGACACGCATGCTTGGATCACGGTGCGAGGTAAAATCCGCTTTGTCACTAAAACCGGCGCACCGATCAAGTTAACCTATGACATGCTTCCTAGACTTACATGGAGAGCTTGGGATTATGATGAACCGCGATGTGGTTGGGCATATGAACAAACAATTACTTATATGCCACAGAATACCCGTCTTCCCACAAACGACCAGTATACCAGTGGTTGGACAAAACAGAGTGACGGATACTACGATGGTGATTTCGTTTATTACAATGGCTTAAATTGTTCTTATGGCACCAGTGATTGTAACCCTGCCGAACGAAGACCCCATTGGGTCCAGATGGTAAATACTGCATCCAGTACTTGGGTATGCGGTGAACAATACTTCGGGGTATACAGTAATGACTTCACTCAACAAATCACTAATATCACTTGCAGACCACCTCCTCCCACTCCTACTCCTATTCCTACAAAAGTCCCCTGCGGAGGACCGTGTAATAATAGTAATGAATGCGATCTAGCTTGTCCTATCTGTGCTCCGGATCGTACGTGCCAAGCTCCAACCGTAACTCCTACTCCCACAAAAGTTCCCTGCGGAGGACCGTGCGCTAATTCAAATGAGTGTGATATAGCCTGTCCCATCTGTGCACCTAATCAAACCTGTCAGGCTCCAACTCCCACCAAAGTTCCCTGCGGAGGACCGTGTACATCCGCAAACCAATGTGACATAGCATGTCCTATCTGTACTGCAAACGGAATCTGTGCAGCGCCCTCTCCCACCCCGACTAAAGTTCCCTGTAACGGGCCCTGCACCAATCCCAGCGAGTGCGTTATCGCCTGTCCCATTTGTACGGCAGGAGGAAAATGTATGGCTCCTACTCCCACTAAAGTTCCCTGTGGAGGACCGTGTACATCATCTAACCAATGCGATATAGCCTGTCCCATTTGTACAACCCAAAAAATCTGTGCGGCTCCTACTCCCACTAAAGTTCCCTGCGGAGGACCGTGTACATCCGCAAATCAATGCGATATAGCCTGTCCCATTTGTACAACCCAAAAAATCTGTGCAGCGCCTTCTCCCACTCCCACAAAAGTTCCCTGCGGAGGACCGTGCAGTCCTATCGGAACCGGACCTAATCCTCAGTGCGATCAAACCTGTCCCATCTGCGCACCGGGACCCAATGGCGGAACCTGCCTGGCCCCAACTCCTACACCCATCGCCTGCGGGCAACCGTGTTCTCCACAAGGACCGAATAACAACCCATTTTGTGACGTATCCTGTCCTATCTGTGCACCGGGACCAGGCGGAAGCCCCATCTGCTCAGTGCCCACCGCGTCCCCCACTCCCCCGTGCGGAATATAGACAAAACGTAGAACCAAGAACATAGAAGATGCATTGACACATCATTTATGAGTCCTGTATTGTGAGAGTATGGAAAATAATTCATCACGAATTGTCCGGGAATTTTTATCCTTATCTAAATATAAAAAAATCGCTGCGATTCTTATACTAGTTATCTGTCTTGGAGCTGGAGTTGGAATTCCCTTTATTATCGAAAAATCAAATGTTTCACCCCCTAAAACCCCCCCGCAAATTAAAGAAGTGCCCCAAAATATTACTCCTACTGTTTCAGTTCCGATTTCTGCTTCCTTAAAACTTAGTTCAGATAAAACAAACTACAAAATGGGAGATAACGTTATGATTTCTATCAATCTCGATTCAGGGACGTACGGCATTGGCGCTGCAGATTTTATCATTGACTTTGATCCCAAAGTTTTAAAACCAACCCTTATTACGATAGGTAATTATTTTAAAGTCATCGCAAATCAAAGCATTCAAAGCAATTTTGTCAAAATCTCAAGCCTTGCAGAAGTGACAGAAACTGATATCAATTTTCCAAGCGGAAAGGGGCTTGTTGCAACCATACAGTTTGATATCCTTTCTCAGTCAACACAATCAGCAATAACGATTGATAAAGAGAAAACCATTATTGCAAGTAACGGAAAAAATATTTTAGATAAAACTGAGGACGTGACCATTTCAGTAAATCCTTAAACCGGTATGCAAAATAAATTCGGGCTTTTTAAAAATAATGGAGAAATAGCAGTACTACTGACTATTCTGTCCCTGGTTTTAATGGTCGGAGGAATTGGAGTCGGAACTCTTTTAACTCAAAAACAGACAAGGACTACTTCAAAAGCACAAGGGGCAGGAGTATGTGCAGAGGGTGCATGGATAGATGCGCTTCCTACTCCTGCTGGAGGAGCCGGCGGCTATATGATGTTTAGGTGGAAAAATACAAGCTGCACATCATCAGCCCGATGTCATGTGACAAGCGACTGCAGTACTCTAAGTAATACCTCCCAGCCGGCTCAGGTAACCGCCGGTAACAGTTTTGGGTGTTACGGATATCAAGGGCCCAATAATAATTGGGATGACTTCCGGTGTATTCACGTAGTAGCTGTGGGAACCAATAATGCTGCACTAGCCGGATACAGCCCTCCCACTGGAAATTCAGTATTAGCTGCCCAAGGTCCGGCACCTACATCTGGAGTAAATCCTACATCAGGACCCGCTCCTACATCCCCTCCTGCCGGAACCACATGTGCTGATTACCCTTGGGATAATAATGGCGATCATAGAGCAGACGGAGCATGCGGAGCTTCTCTTGGATACCCTCCCGGTTCATGCGGAGGGCCAAGAAATGCTGCGCCTGATCTGGGAAAATATTTCTTATGCCGCACTCCATCAGCTGCTGATGCAGCTGCATGGAATGCAATTGGTGATACATGGTATGGAGCATGCAACACACTTGCTGATTGCACAGCAGCACAATCGGTATATTTCCCCGGCCAGCCGACAACAGCACCTGCTCCTCAGGCTACAACTCCTCCGAATCAGCCCACAACACCTCCGGCTCAAACCTGCAATGCGACGATCACTACTTTTGGGTGTACATTAAACAACCTTAATGTATGTCAACAAACACCCGTTTCAGGTTTGCAAGCTAATAAATATTATGAATGCAGACAGGCAGGAACCGGATATTACTGGTTTGGGCCATGCGATTATAATCTATGCACTACCCCGCCAACCCCGACCACAGGACCACCAGCACCGTTATGTAATAGTGTTAGTACTGCAGTTGTATGTAATTCTCCTGGGCAATGTTCTAACAGTGTGGCAGGTCTTACTTCTGGCCAATATTACCAGTGCGGTCAAAATGGACCCTCATTGGTTTGGAAAGGCCCCTGTTCTTATAATCCGTGTACCGCGCCGACTGCGACTCCCGGTCCTACTTCAACCGCAACAGTTGCTCCGACTTCAATTAAAGGAACAATTACCATTCAAGCAAATAATTTCCCTTATACAAAAATTGAGGTAAGTGCTGCGATCGCTTATCAGTCAAGTGCTACGCAGAACTTTACCTATTCCCTTGCCGCAAACGGAATATATAACTATGAACTGACTAATTTAAAACCAAATACTTCCCACGAGCTTTTGGTAAATGTATATAATAACTCCGAATTGCTTGCTTCTGTTAGTAAACAAGTTAGCTCGGGAACCACTTATAATGTAACTCTTGAAATCCCTATACAACTCGTACAGTCCAGAGCCATAGTTAAAGTACAATTAGATTTGACATCTGATAAAATTCAGGTAGATTCAAACTCCGCAATTCATGTAAAGTTTAATGATTATTTCGATACTAAATTCACTATTAAATCAGACTCTTTTGATCCAGTACCTTTAAAAGATTCTTCCGGTAAATGGTATCAGCGTGCTGAAATACCACTGAATTTTCAAATTCCTAAATCTCTGGTAGCGTTCGGACATTTAAAGGTTCACGTTTATTCTACACTCTCAAATTCAGACACTCTTCATTCAATCCCCCTTTGTGCCGGACGCCAAATAACAATTGATATTACTAAAACTTTTTTGTCAGATGAAATTAAAAGTTTTGCAACAAATATTAGTTCAACGCCAATTACAGCTACGATTACATGTAGCGGATCGCTCGTAAGTTTAGGAGCAACAGCTCAAGAGTACTCACCTGCCGAATTACAAAATAGAATAGACCAATGGAATAATGGGGATCTGACTCCTCTTGAAATGTCCAGATATCTTTCTGAACTTTCCCATATACCTAGGATGGGATGGAAATTTTGCGACGTACCCTCGGGAGAATGCACTCCGAATTTTAGTGTTTCACGCTCACCAAATGATTAATCTGTAATCTCAATTAAGGGAGTATTTAGTATCTAAAACCTATTTCAATACCATTATCCTGAACTTGTTTCAGATGTCATCCTGAACTTGTTTCAGATGTCATCCTGAACTTGTTTCAGATGTCATCCTGAACTTGTTTCAGGATCTAAAATGTTTCGGCATTTTTATGTCTATATCATTGGAAATAGAAATCTAACTCTGTATATAGGAGTTACTTCTAATTTAGTAAAAAGACTATTCGAACATAAAAATGAACTTGTTGAGGGATTTAGTAGTAAATATAAACTTCATAATCTATTTTACTTTGAAGTTTTTGAATCCGTTGACGAGGCGATTAAACGAGAGAAACAATTGAAGAACTGGCATAGAGAATGGAAATTAAATTTGATAAAGAAGATAAATCCAGAGTTTAAGGATTTGTATTCTGAGATTATTTAATTTAATTGTCATCCTGAATTCAATTCAGTATCTTTGAAATAGATCCTGAAACAAGTTCAGGATGACGATCTCCAACTTGATTCTTACTTCCTAATTCTTGATACTTATACGTAATACTTAATACTAACTTTCTGCCCATGAAATACTTTTCCTGGCATTATTTTGAAATTCTTCTAAAACTGTTTACAGTTGCCCGTAATCTTTTTTTGACCCCCCTCTATATGTTTTCAGTTCCTTTACACCTTTCAACTTTTTTCTCTCCCTGGAAAAAACAGTATGTGCAGAAAAGACCCGGGTTTCACCTGGATGACATTTTTTCCGTTATCAGCTTTAACACGATCTCCCGAGTAATTGGAGCAATACTGAGAAGTATTTCAATATTCTTAGGTCTTATTCTTTCCTTTGGATTTGGAATGTTTGGCCTGCTAATTTCTCTTCTCTGGATGATTCTCCCCGTTTTTACGCTGCCTTTTTATTTAATGCGTAAAAAAACAAACAAGGAAGAAGCTCAGAGTCTTTATAATAACCATAAAAACAACATAAACTCCCTGTGTATGTCACTTTTTCAGAGGGAGGAGGGCACATTCATCTGTAAGCGTTTGGGACTGGACAGAGAGTCTGTAATAAAAAAACTCAGAGAGCTTCCTCCTTCTCAATTTCCAAACTCCAATTTAGGGATATCCAGTATTTCAGACCTGTGGATCTTAATATCAGAAAACTGCTCTTTTTTTAAGGAAGTTTTAAGCAGTCAATCTCTTAATATGGAAGATATAAAAGAAACGGCTCTCTGGTATGAAAAAAAGGAAAGCATCCGGAAAAAACCCCTTATTTTAGATAGCTTAGCCATCCGGGGGCTTAAGGGTTTCGGAAGCGACTGGCCGTATGCCTATACCCCTCAACTTGACAAATATTCTGTCGATATGACCAAAGTTGTGACTCCCTTTCCCCTTTTGATCGGACACGAAAAAGAAATACTTCAGATGGAAGAAACCCTTCTAAAAACGACAGGTAACAATATCCTTATTGTAGGAGAAGCGGGAACGGCCCGGCATATGACAGTTGAGACGTTTGCTTTCCGCGTTTTATCCGGGCAGTGTGATCCTCACCTTTCTCACAAACGGGTCATTCAACTTAATATGACCAAGATTCTTTCCGGACATTCTTCTTTTGTGGATGCGAAAGAATTTTTTAAAAGTCTTGTCTTTGAGGCGGAATTTGCCGGGAATATCATCATAGTCATCGATGATTTTGACAAATATATCGGAAGCGAAAAGGGGCATGTGGATCTTTCTGATATTTTTTACGAAATTTCCCAAAGCAGAATAGGAATTATCGGCATCACCTCACCCTATTCATATCATAGCTCCATTGAAACCCATAAGGAACTTCCGACCACTTTTGAAAAAATTGAAATTACTCCCCCTTCCTCAGATCTGGTACTTACGGAACTGGAGCTTGCCGTCATTCCCGTTCTTGAGAATAACTATAACTGTGTAATCACTTTCCCGGCAATTAAACAGACGATTGAACTTGCAGACCGGTACATAACAACAAGTGAGTTTCCCAGTAAAGCTATCGAGCTTCTGGACAGCGCTGTTGTTTTTGCACGGTCACAAAAAACACATATCATAACACCTATACACATTCAAAAAATTATCGAGCAAAAATATCATATTGTATCAGGTGCAGTTTCTGAGAATGAAAAAGAAAAACTCCTGCATCTTGAAGATTTGTTGCACGAGCGCATTATTAATCAGGAAATGGCAATTTCTTCCCTTGCGAATAGTTTGAGACGGGGAAGGCTCAATATCGAAAGCGCTAATAAGCCTATCGGTACTTTTCTATTCTTAGGGCCAACGGGTGTGGGAAAGACAGAGACTGCCAAAGCCCTTGCGTCCGTCTATTTTGGGGATGAAAATAATCTTCTGCGATTTGACATGAGTGAATATCAAAAAGATGAAGGACTAGCCCGTCTTATCGGTTCTTCCCGTCTTAATACTCCCGGGGAATTGACTTCAAAACTTCTGGAACACCCCGCAGGCGTTTTGCTTCTGGATGAATTGGAAAAAGCAAGTCCTGACATATTAAATCTTTTTTTGACTCTTATTGATGAAGGGTATATTACAGATCATACCGGAAAGAAAATAAATGCCAAAAACTGCATTATCATAGCAACCTCAAATGCCGGAGCTGAATTTATCCGGCAGTCACTGGAAAGCGGTGTACCAAAAAAGACGCTTGAGTCTTCTGTTTTGGAATATATTCAAACTTCTCAAATTTTTACGCCTGAATTTTTAAACCGGTTTGATAAAGTTGTTGTATTTACCCCCCTGTCTGAAGGACATCTCCGGGAAATTGCCAAGTTGATTCTGACGGATCTTAATAAAAGACTGACTTCTAAAGAAATAACCGTTGCGGTGACTCCAAAACTTATAACGGCACTTTCTAATATCGGATATCATCCGGAGCGCGGGGCTCGGGAAATAAAAAGAGTTATTACTGAAATTGTGGAGGATACGGTTGCTAAAAGACTGCTCTCACCTCTCCATAAAAAAGGAGAGGTTCTTCAGATTGAGGTTTAATCTGATTAATTTAGTATCTTGACAAGAAAGATAAGAACCCGTACTGTTTAAATATATTTGGTATGGACAACGATAGATCTGCCTCAAAAGCTAGAATTAATTTTTTTAAACTTATCCTCCTGGTAGCAGGAATTGCCGTTGCCCTCTATCTGGCATTAAACCGGGTAAAGTTTCAAAATAAAGCGGCCGCTCCCAAAACCGCTACATTATCCCTCTCTTCATCTCCTACTTCAGTAAACGTCGGACAGAATTTCACGGTAACGGTTACGTTAAATACCGGCGGGTCAGCAATCCGGGGAGTTGATATCCGGATGTCTTACGATAAAACAAAAGTGAGTCCCACCGCGATTACAACGACTGCAACCGGCACCACCCTTAATACGTTTGCTCCTATCACTGCAAACAATACATTTGACAGCGCTAAAGTAATTACGAGTGCAGGAACCAATTGTTCCGGAAATACATGCTATCTGGAATTTGGAGCGGTAACCGCCAATTTAACCGGCCCTGCTCCTACTCCGACCGGAGTAACGAATGCGTATAATGGAACGACGTCTCTGGCTCTCGTCACTTTCACTGCCCTAACAACGGGAACTGCAAATATAAATTTGGAATCGACATCCAATTTAACGACTGATTCAAACGTCGTTGCGGATATAAACCCTCCTGAGGACATATTATCTTCCGTAACTAATACGAGTGTAACTATTGCTTCAAGCACCGTCAGTCCAACTCCAGCATGGAATAAGAGCGATGTAAATGGAAGCGGAGCAGTAGATATATTTGATTATAATGCAGTCGTCACTAACTTCGGATGCCCGGGAAGAACATCGCCTACTTGTGCAACCAACTGGAATATTGCGGATATAGTTACAAACAACCAAGTCGATATATTTGACTACAATGCATTAATAACTAACTTCGGATGCCCGGGAAGAACATCGCCGGTATGTTCGTAATCAATATTTTATTAAAATTAACTTAACTCTATGATAAGAAGTATAAAAAACATAATAGAATATTTAATAATTACTCTTGTTTTAGTTTTTACTATAAGAGGCTCAGTTTTCGCGCAAACAGCACCTTCTATTTCACTTCAACCGGCAACGACAACAGTTTCCCCCGGATCGCAGGTTACTGTAAATGTGGTTTTAAATGCAGGAACTTATCATGTAAGCGCAGTTGATTTAACCGTAAACTACAATACGACACAGACATCCAACATGTCTATTTCAGCGGGTACATTTTTACCTAATGTATTAATTGCAGGAACTGCTTCCAACGGCCAAGCAAAAATAATATTAGGAAGCGGCACAACCGCAGTTACTGGATCAGGAACCATTGCGGTTCTCACCTTCACGGCTAACAGTACTACATCATTAACGATTGGTACATCAACTCAAGTTGCAGCAACTGAATCGTCAACAAATGTATTGGGTGCAACATCAGGAAGTACTATAACCGTTTCAACACCTGTTACCGTCACACCTACCCGAACCCCGACCCCTATTCCTCCCAGCCCAACACGCACACCGACTCCTACCGCTACGAGGACACCGACTCCGGTTCCTCCAACACCAACCCGGACACCAACTTCTGTTCCTCCTTCTCCAACACGCACACCAACTCCAATCGTAGGTTCTCCTACCCCAACTGTTGCCGGCATATTCTTTGAAGCGGAGCAAGGCACATTAACAGCCCCCTTCACCGCTTCAAGCACCTATATCAGTCAGACAGTAGAGACTACTGATCCAACCCAGGGAGGGAAAGCTACTTATTCATTTACCGTTCCCCAGACTGGAAATTACCTGGTAACCATGAAAGTAAACGCTCCTTCAATTGCTTATAATTCACTATTCGTTAATATCGATAGTGAACCTACCTCTCCCACGATGATATGGGATATTTCTCCCACCACTTCCGGATTTGAAAACCGCACGGTATCCTGGAGAGGAACCGGAACAGAAACAGTAAACGAAATCGTACCTAAGCCATTTAATCTGACAGCAGGAAGTCATACCCTTATTGTCCGGGGGCGTGAAGCAAATGTGCAAATTGATTCAATCACCATTACTCTTCAGTCCTGTAACCGCAAAACACAGGGTGATGCAGACTGTAACGGAGTCGTTGACGGTGTAGATTATTCCAGATGGTTAAACAGTCAATGCGTACCGGGAGCAGGACAAACCTGCGCCTCCTATACTGCTGACTTTAACGGAGACGGAAGAGTGGATGATACGGACCTTTCCATTTGGACGGCTAATCGGGTATAACGAAATCTTTTTATCACCATATACTTCTTCTAACTTATCCCAATCGAAGCTATGTCTCGATGTTGTATTTCTCAAATTGTATTTGTTAGAATAGTAAAGTCATTAAGGCGCGTTGGCGAAGAGGAAACGCGGGTGTCTGCAAAACACTTATGCGCCGGTTCGATTCCGGCACGCGCCTCAAGAAGGCCATTATTGTATAATTAGTATATGTCACACGAACATGGAGGAGGTGGTGGAGAATCACCAGAAAGCGCATTACAAACTATTATTCTGTGCTTTTTAGTTTCTCCCGTAATACTTCAAAAAATAGAAGAAACTATAGATGAACTTACCGGTGCAACAGGAGGTCATCACTAAAATTATGTCTCATGAGATTATAGAACAGCACGAGGAAAAAGAAGGAATAGTTGAAAGTTTGAAAAATATATTTAAATCGATAGTACACGCGTTTATAGGCATGTTCAGACAGTTAACCGGAACTGAAGAAAAAAATAAATAAACATAATATGTGATAGAATGCGAAATTCGTAGGGGTGAGTAGTTCACTGGCAGAACGCTTTCCTGATAAGAAAGAGGCACATGGTCCGATTCCATGCTCACCCACCACCCATGACATTCCCCTACTTTTCCAAAAACGGTAAGATGTTGCCTATTTCAGAAGCCCACGTCTCCCTCTCCAATATTGAATACTCCTATGGATTCGGAGTGTATGAAACGATTCGAGTAAATAATAAAATCCCCTATTTTTTAAAAGAACATCTTGAAAGACTTGAGCTTTCTGCCAAGACGATTGGTCTTGACCATATATTTAATACTGACCAGATAACTGAATGGGTATCCGATTTTATCGAAAAGATTTCAGAGGCTACGTTTAATTTGAAACTATTGTTAATAGGGGCCGTAAAAAAAGAAGATGCCCAAATTTTTATCCTGGCCTCCTCTCCCCTTTTTCCCGAGCGCAAATGGTTCAAAGAGGGAATTAAAACCATCACTCTTAAGTATGAACGATACTGGCCCCATGCGAAGACATTGAATATGCTGGGAAGCTACATCGCTTACAAAAAGGCTAAAGAGAACGGATGCTATGATGCGCTACTTATCAATAGAAGAGAAGAAATTACAGAAGGGACGCGGACAAACGTGTATTTTGTAAAAGGAAGCACCCTCTACTCTCCTCCCTCTTCCGATATTCTTCTTGGAGTCATGCGGATGGTCCTTCTAAGGCTAATACAGGCTTCCAAAATCGGTTTTAGGCAAGTGTGTATTCCCTACAAAGACATTTCGAAATTTGACGGAGCATTTCTCACAAGTACCTCTTCAAAAATATTACCCATTAAACAAATTGATGACTATTATTTTGGAGAAATTCCCTCTTTAACCCGAAATTTAATGAAAAAACTGAATGAATATTTGGATATGTGTAAAGGAATATTAAGATAATTTTACTTTTATAAGATTTTTCCTTCTTTATCCTGCAGATAGTTGAAGAATGAGGTTGAGAAAAATTCTCTAACTACTGCCAAAAAAGATCCTCCCAATAGATTTACTATAAATACTTCTGCACCTGCGATAAGAGCAGCAGTAATAACAATCGGATGAGAAGAAGGAATATTCTTAAAAAAATAGAGTCTTAAGACAAAAAGAAGAATCGGCAAAATAAGCGAGGCTAATAAGAAAAACAAGCCTACAAAAAGAAGAAAAATACCCAAAAATAAATTAATAACTGCCACCTCCCAAAGGTTATCATGGACTAGTTTAATGGCTTTTTTTATGGAGGTAGTTAAAGAAAATCCATAAAAAATTACATACCTTCCTGCAAAAGGCATAGATATAATTATTAAAAAGTAAATTAGTAATGCAATAAGTATAAGAACAAAATTGAAAAGAGAACCAATAACAAGGATTAGAGAAAAAAACATGCCTGCAACAATCATAGAAAATATGAGAGTAAAAATAAGAAGAAGATAATCCCACTCCAGACAGATCATTTTTGACCAATTAGAAAAACCTGTACCTTTAACCTGCTCTAAATGAACCTTTTCGCCATTCAATCCTAATTTTGAGCCTTGGATAAGAGTAGAGGAAGTCCACCCTCTCAAAACTAGAGAAACAAAAAATAATAGTGTGAGACCTAAAGCAAAAATAAATATAAAGAATATTCCTTGGGAACGAATAAGAGATAAAACAAATTGAATCAGTTCGCCTTCATTGAAAATATGTAAATTATCAAAATAATTCTGCTTATTTATTAAATTAATTATATCGTTGAAGGTACTTAAATTAAACGTAAAAACGCCAGCGATACAGGAGAGGATGTATAAGGTTTTCTGCTTTCTGCTTATCTGCCAGGAAAGCTCTAACATTTTGATAAAATGAGCGTAGTAATTTTTCAGGGTGATCATAAGGTCAGTTTAATATTTTTTCTTCCTCCGCCTGCTTCATCCATAATGCTGATGGTATCAGGTTCTCTAAAATAAGGGTGAAAGTAATTATGAAGCCTGTTGATAGCTATAGTTTTTTCTGATGTTGTATCTAAATTTACCAAAAATAGATTAACCGGACTTTTTTCTGAGGTTGTATTATAGTTGCTGAAAACCAGCTGCGGAAAAAAGGGGCTTATATCCATTTCCCAAGTCCCAACGCCCTTGGTGCTTAGAACAGAATAAAATGTGATAAGATCACCATCTTTTTTAAAGGGAGTATATTTAAAAAATATTCCTTCAGAGATACCATCTACAAAAAACCCTCCCCAGATGGCATCATTCCAACTATCCCACTTAAAAAGCTCTATTTTCCTGTCGGTATTAGGCGAGATATGATTTTTATCAAGCAAAGTCTCATCTATATAAAAACTTGATCCATTCCCATCTTGAGACAGCGAATCAACCATAATCGAAAAATCGGTTGAATCTGCTACAGCAAGTTCCTCTTCATAGTTAGAAATAACAAAACTATCGCCATGGACTGTCTTTACTTTTACTCCTTTTCCATTAGGATCGTACTTCCAGATGTCGAATGAATTGGCAGAACCATTAGATCCCGCATCGCTACTTTTCCTAGGAATATAAATATTTCCGTTACGCACCTCTCCGTTTGGATTCTCCTGATATAAGAGGCCAGAAACACTTGCATATTTTAACAGCCGGTTGGCGTCTATATCTTCAAAATAAACCTCGGTAGGATCGATTATGGAAATTCTTACAACATGATGACCTTTATTGAAGGGTGCATTTTCGACTTTTACGATGTCGTAAGGAATTGGCGTTGGCGAGAGAATGATAACATGTGGAGTATCATTGTGAGAAAATATTGGGTTAAAAGATTGCGATAGGGCAAAACTGATCAAAAAAATG
>Ga0155406_138_pt2 | contig 19710 bp, 20 predicted proteins | sample RifCSPhighO2_02_FD_106374 | JGI IMG/M metagenome (GOLD analysis project Ga0155406, IMG submission 106374) | Candidatus Gottesmanbacteria bacterium RIFCSPHIGHO2_02_FULL_39_11
TGGAAATGGTAAGAGAGGAAAGATTCGGGATAAGCGGACGAATATTTTTTTCTATGCTCCAGTGACTGGTTAAATCGGTTGAAACAGATGAGATAGCATCCAGCGCTTCAAAAAGTGTAATTCCTGTTTTTTTGCTGAAAGACAGAACAGAAATAAGTTCGCGTGCTGAAAAATTAAATATAGGCATTGTCAAAATCCTGTATAACGACACGGAGTCCTCAGGATTATTTAGAATCTTAAGATACGCAATTAGATCCTTAACTTCGGGCTGTCTTAGGAGCCTTCCCGGTCCCAGGAATTGATACGGTACGCCTGCTCGCTGCAAAGCTTTCACAAACGGCTCTGCATGATTGTTAGCACGCACCAAAATGGCAATATCTTTCCACCTATAGTTAGGTTTTCCTTCCTTGTCCTTAATATTTAATACTAAATACTTAATACTGGATACTGTTTTTTCTGCTTCTTCTTCCACATGGTTGCAATAGAGAAGTTCTATTTTTTCTCCCTGTATTTTTCTCTGGCTTGTAAGCTTTTTATCGATTTTCTCCTTTACTTCCAGCCGATCAGGGTTGTTAAATTGGATTAAACGATATGACCGGTCCAAAATTTCCTGAGTAGAACGGTAGTTTTCCCGAAGAACAATAAGTTTTGAATTTGGAAATGTTTTTCTAAACTGAATAACGTTTGAGACTGCTGCGCCGCGCCATCTGTAGACAGACTGATCATCATCGGCAACACATGTAATATTTTTTCTTTCTCCTGCAAGTAAAACCGCCAGTTCATTTTGAGCAAAATTGGTATCCTGAAACTCGTCAATTAGAATGTATTTAAATCTACTTTGGTATTCTTTCAAAATATTTTTTCGGGTCCTTAATAAAAGAAGAGCGTTTGATATCAGATCTGAAAAATCCATCATTCCTTCCTTCACCTTTAGGGTTTCATACATTTCGTACGCTTTTGCCAGTTCCAAATATTTCTCAGCTTCTATTTTTTTCTCTTCCTCCTGTTCTTTATTACTTGTTATTTGTTTATTTGCAAAAAGTAAATATTCTTTCGGCGAAACGTCTTCGTCTTTTAGTCTTGAAAAATGAGTAAGCATGGCTTCTATAAACTTCTGAGGATTTCCGAGTGGCCTAAAATAATTCAGGTGGAATTTAAATAAGTTTCTCCTAAAAAAAAGAGTGGACTCAGCTCCGGTCATCAGACGCGCGGCGGGGTTTAGCCCGATATGGAGTCCTTCCTGGCGAAGTATTTTTTCTCCAAATGCATGAAACGTCATAATCCAAAGCTGTGTATATCCGTATGGAAGAGCAACATCTACTCTCTCCTCCATTTCACATGCGGCTTTTTCAGTAAAAGTAAGACCTAGAATTTCTGAAGGTTTTGCCAAGTTTTCAGAAAGTAAAAATTTAATCCTTTCGGTAATGACGTGAGTTTTGCCCGTTCCGGCACCGGCTATAATTATAAGAGGTCCGTTTTTATGGACTACTGCTTCTTTTTGCGCAGAGTTGAGCGTCTGAATAGGAGTCTTTTTCATAATCGGTTTTTAATTACTAATTTTCCGGGGGATCTTCTAAAATAGGCAGTTGTTTACTAGGTTTTATATTTCCCTCGGTTAAAAATGAAGAAGTAACTTTTCTTCCCAGTCTGTCAAAGCTGTCAGACACGTTCCTTAGCTGATTAAACGCGTTTGTCATATGCTTAGAAAGCAGAGATAAATTCTCATCAGCGCTCACATAATCTTTTTGTATTGCCCGGAGTGCTTGCAACACCTGTTTTGCCTGAGATTCAATTTTTTGCCCCTCAAATGAAATCAAAATAGATTGTAAAAATGCATAAAATGTCATGGGAGAAACCGGGATGACCCGATTGCCTGTGGCATAGTCATATAAAGCTGACCGGTTTACAATCTCATAGTACACAGACTCACTTGGGATATACATGAGAGCATAATCAATGGTCTCCTCATCTGTAACAATATATTTTTCTGAAATTGCATCTATGTGAGTTTTGACATTATTTTCAAACTCTTTTGAAATCTTTTTTTTGGTTGTTTCATCTCTTTCATCCGTCATTTTTCTGAAATTTTCCATGGGAAATTTTGAGTCAATTGAGATAAGTCCGTGAGCTGTAATAATAACGGCATCTACAATTGCTCCGGACTTAAACCGGTGTTGAAGCTCGTATGTCTGTTTGGGCAAAACCTGAGAAAGCAGCTCTTTAAGTATTTGCTCTCCTATATTTCCCCGAAGCTTTGGGCTTTGCAGAAAATCCTGAAGCTGTTTCATCCCGCGTCCAATCTCACTCATTTCTCCTATGTTTTTTGAAACAGATGCTATAAATTTAGCCGCGTTATCTAAGCGTTCATTAATAGTTCGAGTCGACGACTGGAGTGTTGCAACAATCTGCTTATTTTGATCATCAATACGGGTATTTGTGTTTTTCAGCCACGCAACTAACTCTTCCGTGGGATTTTGTTTCTCTGAAATCCCTAAAATCCACTTTCGTACAACTAAAAGCACCGTAATAAATCCAAGTATAATTATTCCTAAAATGACAATTAGTTGGATATTCATAAAAGAAAATATTCCCTATCTTACTAGTATACCTTATGATTCAACTATGATAAGAAAAACTAAAATTATCTTTTCTGCCAAAAAAATTATTAAGTTGGTATTTCCATGGGTTTTATTCTTATCTTTTATCATTCTGTTTCCCCCGTCTAACATTTTTCTTTTTATCATTTTTTATGTTCTTTTATTTTTTTCACTTTTATCATTACTGGAGTTATTTTTTTCAAATAGTTTTTCAATTTTATTATCTCTTTTTATATCTGTTATCTTTCTTTTTCAACAGCTCGGATTTCTAACTCCAATAAATCTTTTACTTCTTTTTGTTTTATTTATAACTCTCTCTTTTTACTTTAAGAATTAACTATTCTAATTACTTTTTTTTCCTGATATAATCGGCCCAATGAACAAATTTTATATAACCGCAGCAATTCCTTACGTAAATGGTGCTCCTCATATCGGGCATGCTTTGGAGTTTTTACAAACAGATGTTCTGGCCAGGTATTATAGATTGATTTTAGGAGGAGATAACGTGCGTATGCTAACCGGTGCTGATGAGAACTCATTAAAAAATGTCCAGGCAGCTGAGAAAGAGGGAATTACAGTTGAGGAACTCTGTAATCGAAACTCAAAAAAATTTCAGGATTTAATCACCTCTCTTAATGCTTCTTTTGATATTTTTCAAAGATCAACTTCTCAAAATCATCTTTTAGCAAGTCAAAAACTTTGGAAGTTATGTGAGAAAAACGGGGATATTTACAAAAAAAAATATACCGGACTGTACTGTGTGGGATGCGAGCAGTTTTATACCAAAGATGAATTGACTCCGGAAGGGCTATGTCCTGAGCATCTTACAAAGCCTCAGGATGTATCTGAGGAAAATTATTTCTTTAAGCTTTCCAAATATCAAAGTCAAATTCAAAAGCTGATTGAGTCAGATAAATTAAAAATAATCCCGCAGAAAAGAAAAAACGAAGTGCTCTCTTTTGTTAAATCAGGACTTGACGATTTTTCTATATCAAGAACAGCCGCCCGGGCGAAAAACTGGGGAGTACCGGTTCCTAATGACCCCTCTCAAATTATGTATGTTTGGTTTGATGCTTTAAATGTCTATCAAAGCGGAATCGGGTTTGGGACAGAGGAGAAAAATTATAAAAAATGGTGGCCGGCTGATGTGCATCTTATCGGAAAAGGAATTATCCGCTTCCATGCCGTTTACTGGATAGGAATACTCCTGTCTGCTCATTTACAACTTCCGAAATCTATTTTCGTACATGGGTATATAACCATAGACGGACAAAAAATGAGTAAATCCTTGGGAAATGTAATAGACCCAGTTGATCTGGTAAAAAAATACGGAGTTGACCCTGTGAGATATTATCTTCTGCGGGAAATTCCGACAGTTTCTGACGGAGATTTTTCGGAGAGGCGGTTTAAAGAACTCTACAACGCGGATTTGGCAAATAATTTAGGTAACTTAGTTTCCCGTGTTGCTAAACTATGTGAGCAGTCAAAGCTTAAATTTAATAAAAATGATTCAAATAAGTTTGAAAAAAATAAAAAAATAGAGCAATTTGAAATCAGCAGTGCTTTGGAAGAGATATGGAAAAAAATTTCAGAGATTAACGAATATATCGATAAAAATAAACCCTGGAGTCTCATCAAAGAAAATAAAAAAGAAGAATTGCAAGCCGTTTTAAATTATTCCGTAGATCATATATTGAATATCGCCAATCAGCTGGAGCCTTTCCTTCCGTCCACGTCTGAAGCAATTGAAAAACAGTTAAAAGGACCGGATATTAAATCCGAAAAGCCTTTATTTCCCCGAATTGTGTAATTAAAATGAAAATGATTGATTCTGCTATAACCAGAGAGGAACTCCGTAAGATGGCTGCGGAGAGTTTCGGAAATTTTGTAAAAGCAGTCGTTGATATCCGAAAAAGAGTGATGACAATGGATGCAAGTCTTCATGCAGATGAGGAAGCGTATCTTATCCAAAATGGTTCCCGGCAATCTGACTTATGGGGTATCAATCTTTACCCTGATCTTATAGGTGATGATTTTATAGAATTTGATTCAATGATCAATCTACGGCCTAATCAAAAGAATCTATCCCGCGGAGTAGATGACCCTGATATTCAAAACTGCATTCGTAGAATCGTTGCATCATTGGTTAAATAATATGCTTCATAAAAATCTTCAAAAAGAACAGTGGTTTAAATTATCCGTCTGTGAACAAATGGCAAATATCGGAAGCGAAGTGATCCGTGCGATAAAGTGGAAAGCAAAAAGAAATAACGACTATGCGTATCTTGCAAATACCCGTGCTTTGGAGCTATTTGATATGACCCTTGAAGATCCAAAATATGCAAGTGGGGTAAAAGAGCTGACGCGCGCACGGGAATTTTGGCTTGATTACTTTTTTGGAAATAACCAGTATCATCAGACAGATGATGAGTGGATACGATACTTTTTAGCTTTTACCTACGCTGCAAGAAATAATATTACTAAAAGACAAAAAATTCTGATAAAATGAAACCAGTTAGGGAGTGAAGATGTGTGAATACGAAAGTAGGAACAATCACTCATTATTTCGATCATAACGGTCATCCTATCATGGTTCCCGATTCTCTCTATCAGTATATCCTCCCCATATCTTCGTACATAAGCAAAAGACAGTGACTTTGCTCTTTCCGCCATGATAACTTACAGTTAATATATGTTCATCGACACCCACTGCCATCTGAATTTTAAAGCATTTGAGGGTATTTTGGATCCGGTTCTGGAACGATCGAAAAAGGCAGGGGTAGAAAAAATCGTAATTCCCAGCGCAAAACTGGACTCAAGTAGAAAAGCGGTTGAAATTGCAGGAAAATATTCCAACTGCTTCGCGGCAGTCGGTATTCATCCCCATCATGCATTAGATCGTCATGCTGAATTCGATTCAGCATCTTCAGAAAATCGAACACAGATCCTGAAACAAGTTCAGGATGACAATGATATAAAAAAACAATTGCTCTCTCTTGCTTCCAACCCTAAAGTCGTTGCAATCGGAGAAATCGGAATGGATTATCATCATTACAAAAATTCCCCTGCTCCTGACGAAGAAACAAAAGGTATTCAGAAAGAGTTGTTTTTACTCCAACTTGAAATTGCTTATGAAAAAAAACTTCCTGTCATTATCCACTGCCGGTGGGCCCAGACAGATGTATTTAACATTATTTCTGATTTTATTAAAAAAAAACCTCTTAACGGAGTTTTTCACTGCTTCGAGGGAAACAAAGAATACCTAAAAGATGTATTAAACTTAGGCTTTTACGTCGGGTTCGACGGAAACAGTACTTATCCTGAGAACCATCATTTAAGAGAGCTTATGTTACTTACTCCACTTGATAGACTTTTACTTGAAACAGATGCACCGTTTCTTACTCCTATCCCCTACAGGGGCACTCAAAATGAACCTGCATACCTGATTAATGTAGCTGAAACAGTAAGTGGAATCCATAAAAAAAGCTTAAAAGAAATTGAAGATTTAACTTGTTCTAATGCCTTAAAACTATTTTCGATTTAACCTTGGGTGTGATACAATTTAGTTTCAATGGAACAGTTTATAAACCGTAATCCTAGAGTTTTTGAGCGAATAATTGAGATTATCCTGCCGCTTACCACATGGTTTATTGTGACGCTTCCTCTTTGGCTTTCCCCCTTTCATCCGGCCATTGTTGCTTATTTTATTCTTACATTTGATATTTACTTTTTATATAAATCCCTTACTGTTACTATTTTTTCTACCGTTTCCTACTTTAAACTTAAACATCTCTCAAGTCTTTCTTGGAAAGAAATTAGCCAGAAACTACCTGAGTATTCCAAAATATATCACACCATTATTGTAACCAACTATAAAGAGCCGGTGACTAAAATCAGAAAGACTTTGGAATATTTGGCAAAACAGGACTTTCCTTTAAAAAGAATTTTTGTGGTTTTAGCAATGGAAGAAAGAGAAGGGGAAGAGGCAAAAGAAAGAGCAAAAATTCTAACTAATGAATTTAAAGACACATTTGGATGGATAAGTGCTACATTTCATCCTCAGCTTGCCGGAGAGGTAATTGGAAAGGCAAGCAATTCTGCTTGGGCTGGTAAAAAGATAAGTGAGGAGATTGGCAGAAGAAAAATAAATTCTGATTTTGTCACAATCACTTCAGCTGATGCCGATTCTCTTCTTCCCGTCAAATATTTTTCCTATCTTACTCATAAATTTTTGACAGATCCTGAAAAATATTACCATTTTTATTGGGCACCGGTCCTGCTATACAGTAACTTCTGGTACGTACCCCTTCCCATCCGCCTTCAAGCAACTATTTCCTCAATTGTTCGGCTTTCTTCTCTTTCCCGTCCTGATAATCTCATTCAGATTTCCACTTATTCACTTTCTCTCTCTCTTCTTGAAAAAATCGGATATTGGGATACGGATATTGTTCCTGAGGACTGGCATGTATTTTTGCAGGCTTTCTTCATTTTAGGTGAAAAAGTAAAAACTATCCCTATATATTTGCCTGTTTCCCGGGATGCGGTGAACAGTACATCGCTCCTCGGGGCATTTCGTTCCCGCTATGAACAAGAAAAAAGATGGGCATGGGGAGTAACCGATGTTCCTTATGCATTAAGAAAATTTTTTACAACTCCTCATATTTCATTTATACCTAAATTTTTCAGAGTTTTTTATGTACTTGAGACTCATTTATTTTGGCCGACATCATTTTTTATTTTGACCCTTGATGCCTCAATTCCGGCGCTTATTAATCCGGTATTCGCAAGAACCACCCTGGGTCACAATCTTCCTAGCATGGCTGGGTTTATCCTAACGATTACTACTTTATTTTTGGCAGTACTGATTATTCTGGATGCCAAATCCAGACCCAAACGTCCGGAGTCTTTTTCAATTGCCAAAACTCCACTCCTTTTGTTTCAGTGGATTTTACTCCCACTTGTCAGTTTTGTTTTTTCATCCCTTCCTGCACTTGAGGCTCATACCCGTCTTCTTTTGGGAAAACGTCTGGAATATAAAGTCACGGAGAAAATTTAGCCGGTATAGTATTCTAAAATTTCTTTTGCCATTTTCAGCCGACTAAAATTCTTTGCACGTTTAAATCCCTTTTTCCTTATATCGTTTTTTAAGTTCTGATCAATAAGTAATTTATTCATGGAATGTGTAATTTCGTTAATTGATTGAGGATTAACATACAGTGCGGCACCGTTTTCTATCTCCTCATATACTCTATTTTTTGATAAAATACAGGGTGTTCCGGTACTTATTGCTTCAAGTGCCGGCATGCCAAACCCTTCATAAAAGGATAACGAGATAAAAAATTCCGCCATTTTCATAAACAGGTAATACTCTTCATTTGAGATAACACCGGTGAAAACTACCCGTTCAGAAATACCTAGTAATTCAGTTAATTTTCTAAGCTCTGAAATACCATCATATATAGATAAAGACACGGCAGTATTTTTTCTTATCCCTCCTAAAATATACAACTTTCCGTTATAGTGATATTTTTCAATAAATAATTTAAAAGATAAAAACAGATTCTTTATATTCTTATGTTTTTGAAATCCTCCGCTATACACAACATAAGAGGAACTAATTCCGTATTTAACTTTCAGTTCTTCATAATGTAGTGCGTCTCTCTTTTTCGAAAAAATCGGATCAACGGCCGCATATACTACGTCTATTTTCCCCGGATCACAGGCATAGATTTTAATTATGTCTTCTTTGCTTTTTTTTGAATCGGTAATAATTTTCTTGCCTCTTTTTAATATGTTTCGCTTTTGCAGATTTAAATAGATCCAATACTGCAAATCGTTTTTATAATAGGGATATATCCAAGGAATTACATCATGAATTGTCACCAGGTTTGGCAACTTTTTTGCTTGAGAGGGTAGAGAAGGATACAACGAATGAAAAAAATCCAGAGAGTAGGTTTTGATTGCTTTTGAGAGCTGAAACTCTTCCCAATAATACCGGTTCATAAACGTATTGGGTAATACAGATAAAGGGTTAATCACCAAGAAACGAAAATTTTCTCCTAATGAAAATGGAACCTTCTGAGGAGAAAAAATAAAATATTCATTTTTCTTATCAATCTCAGAAAGTCCAGATAACAGCTGAAGACTATACTGACCGATTCCTGAATAGGGGTAAAAGAGATAATACCCGTTTATTCCGATTTTCATCTTTTTCCTATTTTATCTAAGAGATGAATATAATTTTTCATAATTATCTATCATGGTATTTATATTGAATTTATCACTAACATGTTTAAAACAATCATACCTTTTGATACTTGTTACGTTTTTCATTGCCGTCATCATTTCCTCACAGTTTTTCACTATAAATCCTGTTTTTTTATTTTTAACAATCTCCTGTGCAGATCCGCGGTCAAAAACAATCACCGGTACTCCGCAGGCCATTGATTCTACCATGACCAGTCCAAAAGGCTCATCCCATTGAATTGGATTAAGAAATGCCACAGCATGGCTCATAAGATGTGCTGTCTGTTTTCGTGTTGTCTCACCTTTAAATATAATTTGTTTGCCATCAATCCTAGGATAAATTTCTTTTAACCAATAGTCATAAGCAATCGGAATGGATTTATTAATCTTTCCTGCGATAACTAATTTAGATTTGGTTTGTTTAGCTGCGCCAATTGCCAGATGCAAGCCTTTATAGGGATGAATGGAGCCTACCCAAAGAAAATAATCTCCTTTATTTCCGTTATAGGTATATATTTTTTGATCCACAGAGTTATAAATATTTGCAATCCAGTTGAGCTTTAGATTGCTTCGTTGCTGTGACTTACTTATGGAAACAAAATTTAAATTCTTATAATTTGACAGCATCTGATATTCCAGAGGAAGCTTTTTCTTATCGGGAATAGTATATCTTACGGTAAAAACGCATTTTGTGTTTAATTGCTTAGCGACTAAAAAGTATACATAATCGCTCCACAGGGAAAGATGAAAGTTGATTACATCAAATCTACCTTCATTATTTGCTTTAATCAGGTTATGAATATTTAAATACACCATACTTTGTTCAGATGCATAATCAAAATGTGTTTTTTCAAAGTGGATAGGATAGGGAGATATTAATTTTGCTTCGGTAAGCGAGTCGCCTGAGGCAAATAAAATCACTTCGTGCCCTTTTTTTACCAGCCCTTCCGTTAGTAAATGGGTGCTCATTTCAGCCCCTCCGTATCTAACTGGGGGAACTCTAAACCAAAGTGAGGAAATCTGGGCAATTTTCATAGAAAATTATGAATAATTTACATCTTTCTTAAAATATCCTTCAATAAGGAATTTTTTCTTTTAATTTTCCCGATTACATCTGTCCGGTTTGTTTCATAAACTGTTTTATCCGGAAGATTTGCTTTTTTAAACGCTACTCGTCTTAGTAGACATACGATGCACTTCCCGCACTGATATCGATAATCCTTCTGGCAGGTAAATGTTTTCTCAAGAGGTAAGTTAAGATAACTTCCCATCTGTATTAAATCATGCTTATCCATATACCACCCCATTTCTTTTTCGATCGGAAAAGAGGTAATTTGCCATGAAAAATCATTCAGCATGATACACACCGCGAGCATTAATGCTCTGTAGGAAGTCAGGCTTTCATATGCGTACCAATTTACATTACTTGCAAGCGTTGCTGCAAATATAGTTTTAATACCCCTTTGCTCTTCGGTTTTTAACGTATAACTATAATTAATTATTTCATGAATAAATGATGAGGGTTGAAAAGGTATGCCTCTTCTTTGTCCGGTTTTATTATTTATAATTACCTGCCCTTCATTCAGAATTGACCTTTCTATATTTTTTGCTGGAAACTGCAAAGGTAAGATGATTAAATCATGACAGAGTGTTTTGTATTTCCTCTTAAATAAATTGCAAAAATAGGATGCGGATCTTAGAACACTTTGAGGATTTGCAGCCGGATAAGGACGCAAAAAATGAACCGGATACACTTCAAGTTTATATTTATCCAAAAGAAGCGAAGTCACAATAGTTGTATCCAACCCTCCTGAGAGCAGACTGATGACTTTACTTCCCGGCTTGGGCATGCGAAATATATATCCTCTTTTTTCCTTAAATATGGATTCAATCTTTTTTAATAAATGTAAGTCCTCAAGACTCTGCTTGCCGATATTTTTCTTTGGATGCATATATTTTGCAATTATATTACTAGTCATATAGTAATTCACTATCGCTTGGGTACCCGTGATAAGATATATGGAAAAATATGATAAGACACATTTTTCCCATGCTTATAAGAAAGAGGACTTTCTGCGTTAAAGCCCAGGGAAATAGCATGCTTCCCCTCTTTCATCCCGGCGACGTTGTATATGTAAAAAAAATACACCTATCAAAAATAAAAAAAGACGATATAATTTTCGTATACAAAGACAAGAAGCCGATGATCCATAGGGTTATCTATATAGCCTATCACAGTAATAAGAAAATACGCTATTTCATTACAAAAGGAGATAACAATCCCCATTCGGATGGAAAAGTATATCCACGTAATATCTATGGGGTTGTGTATCAAATCAAGCAAAAAAATCAGATCTTTAAAATGGATGAGTTATATCTTATTCAGTCCAGTCTCTATTTTAATGAAATATTAAAAATTAAAAAAGCCTTCGAAAAAAATAAAATTGATTTTTTATTTTTGAAAGGGTTACCTTTGCATTTTTACTATGAAAAAAAGTATCCGGGAAGACTATTTGCAGACTGCGATATCCTGGCTCGCATCAAAGATGAATTTAAAATAAAAAAAATATTCCAAAACTGCAAATACACCGCTGAAATTACGGAGTACTCAAAAACGCACAAAAAATTAAAGGATAAATTAACGGAGATAACTCTTTTTAAAATAATTCACGGTTTTCCGGTGACGTTTGATATTCACTTCGAACCGGTTTTTCTTATGAACCAAATAGGAAAAATAAACGCACTGTATCCGGATTATCTTATGGAAAAAATGACTGAATTATTTTTAAAGGAAAAATGTGTCATTAACTATAGAGAAAATACATATCCAATACTGTCGCCTGTAAATTTGATAACCTATTTATCTCTTCATTTTTTTCATCATAACTTTAGGCAAATATATAGATTAAGTCTTCTAAATTATGTACTAAAAAGTATTCCAAACACCAAAAAAAGCGACTTTTATAACAATTTAGCTCAGACAATACATACTTTTAAAATAGAGGGTTTTGTATATCCGTCATTTATCCTACTTAAAAAATATACAAACAGTGGAATTCCTGATAATTTTATTAAAGAAATAAAGCCGGATGAAAGTAAAGTCAAATATATTAAAAAAAATATTTTAAATATCAATGTATTTAACACGGAGTCACGGATTACAGCCGGAATAAACCGTTTTAAAAATATTTTTTTCCTGTCGCCTAATTCTCTTCTTAAAAAATTTTTAATACTCTTTAATATTCAAGTCACATATTCCCTCTATTGGACAGCAAAAATGAAGATAAAAAATATGACTATAGGTAGACTACGCAGGTTGAATCAGACAAAAGAGAGTGTTGGGCATTCCATTGGTTAAATTTCCCCATAAGAATCGCGTTCTGCTCTGCACCTTTAGCTACATTATTTGCTAGTATTCCGTAATGGGGAGGATTTTTTGAAGCATACCCGTTAATGGTATATTTATTGGCAACCATTCCCGCCCACATTCCATCAATCTGCGATTTGTAAATTTGATTTGGATCACTTGAAAGATAATAAAAAATCAAACAATCTTCTGGTATCTTGCTAACAATAGTCTGGATTTGTTTTCTATTGTCATATTTGTCATAAAAAGGGAGAATTTGAATTTGTTCCAAAATAATAACAAGAGTTAGTAAAATAATTATTTTTTTTGATTTAATATTTTGGAAAAAATCAGCAATCCATATGCTTATGGGTATGAGCAGAATTAAAATAATCCGGCTGACTGCTCTTATTGATCTGATTAAAGGAAGATACTTACTCAGAACTGCCCAAAAAGAAAAATGTGTAAACGGAATAATAAGGGTAACTATCACTAGTATGATAAAAGTTAAGATTAATAGTTTATGAAACGCTTCGTCTCTTTTTTTTACGGCTGAATACAGAAATAAAAATGTAGTGACATATCCGGTATTAAGAACTAATTCCTTTGGGTTATCAAATTTAAATAGTGAGAATGACTTTGATATATCCGAATAAGCAAAACTGTACGGTCCCGTATACAGCCAACTGGCTAAATGAGGCAGAAAAGAAAAGATATCATTAAAGCTGAAATATCCAATTGTCTTGCTGGCCTGATAGTAATGTGAAAATATAGGAAATAAAACAATACAGCTGATTATAGTAAAGAAAAAATAATAGAAAATATTTCTTATAAAGTGACTTAAGACAGACCTAAATATTTTTGGATAAAAGAATAATATTAAAAAAGAAATAAAAAGACTAAAACACCAGAAAAAAGCCAAATACCAACCCGTTATAATCTGTAGGATAATTCCCGCTACAAATAGTAACAACCATATCCATTGAAGTTTTTTCCTTTTTTGGAACAGGTTATACAATCCGATTAAAGAAATTATTACATAGTACTGTGATATTAATTGTGCGTGTGAAATATGTATGGTACGGGGAAGTGAATATGAAAAAATAAATGCTCCCATACAGCTTGCAAAAGTGGAATATTTTAAACATTTTGATAAAAAGACATACATAGTAACATAATTTAAAGTAGCTACCGAAATTAACCAAAGCTGATAGGAGGTATCAAATTTAAACAAGGTTCTAAATATCCAATAAATGGGAGCTGAGCCCATTAATATATCAGAATAAGCAAATGTATTTTTAACCGGATAATATACAGGCAGATCCCATAAGGTATTATGAAGCGGAGCTGATTTAAGCCAGAGATAAGTATGTTCTAACAAGTAATTATTGAACCTATCATCTCCCAGTCCCGCCTGTACAGAACGAAATGAAGAGAACAAGGTAGGATAAAAAGAAATAGTTGTTCCGATAATTAAAAAGAAAATAAAACAAACTGTGCTGCGGAAGTTAACATAGTTAAAGAGACGCATTACCATTACGTATACCCATCTTACTCAGGTTTGCAATTTCCTAATTATGCAAAGCTGATTAGATGGGTTTATACTGAAAAAACTACGCACAAATTCAAGTTTTTTTAGTATAGAATAATAAACTTATTTATAAATTGTAACAACTCTTCCCTGTTGGTATTAAAAGACAATAAGTAGTAGGTATCAAATACCGCAATAAATTCAAGAAGATGTTTTATTGAAAATTTATTTTGAATAAAATATACGATAACTTGAAACGTTAGTTTCTGAATAATTTCATTTTTACTGGTTATTTTTTTTATTTCATTTATATTTGACTTCTTTAAAAAAAATATTTTTTTAATCAAAAACCCGCTGCTGTTTTTATTAATACTATCTCCCTTTTCGTGATGGGGCGTTTGATATAGATAATAGGAATTATTCTTTTTTCTGATTATTCCAATATCATCGACAAACGGAGTAAAAGCGGGATTCAAAAGGTTTATTATTGTAGATTTTCCGGAGTGTGATTTTCCCGTAAATAGAAAGGCTCCGTCACGGGCGTAAACCGCTGAGGTGTGAATAAAAAACCCACCGTCATTTTGAAATAGCTTACATACGATATCCATTAAAATTAATTCAAATTGAGCAATACTTATTATATAGAATGTTGTAGCTTTCCTATGATCTGAATCAATAAAATAATTAATATATTTTTTACCTTTTTCACTTTTTTTGATAATCGGATAGGTCTTTCGCTCTACAAATCGGATTGAATAGTCTATTTTTTTAGGTTTTAAATCTGGAATAAAATTTCCATAATATTTTTTGATATCTTCTAACCACTTATTTCTGTAAAACGTATTGTCCGAGTTTTCAAAAAAAATTTTAAACGTATATCCCGCAACAATTAAATATTGTGATATCATAATCTATTTATTATAACGGTGACTTAAACTAAATTATATTTTCGGTCGGAAATAAGAATTCCTGATTCTTTAAGTTGGTTTATGAATACGTTTATGAAGTCATATTTATAATATATTTCGGGATTTATAACCAGATCAAAACTATTTGGATAATGCCTAAGACTACCTCCAAATCCCAATTTAAATCTGGTTAAACCGTACCACGGATGACCCTCTTTAAATGAGTCGGGTCCTAAACATCCCCACATGTCAAAATAAAGAGCTTCCATCTTTTTGCCGAACTGAATTACCTCCCACATTAATAGATAAGATGCCCGGGAAGATGAAAAATATTTTGAGGTGCCTCCTAAGGGGTAGTAAAGTTTTTTATTCCAGAGAAATATTTCATAAGCAGCCAGAGGAATATTGTTATAATACGCAATAAAAATATAAGCTATTTTTTCTGTCATTGCCAAAAAGAGTGTTTTTAAATAGTTATAGTCATATCCGGAAAATCCTTTTTTAAGTATTGTTTCTCTATAGAGCTTATAAAGAATTTCAAATCCTTTTAAACTCGTCATTTCCCGAATATAAATACCGTTTTTTTGAGCAATTTTTATATTTCTGCGGGTAGCGGGTTTTAAATTTGAAAATAACAATTCGGAGCTTTTCGCCAAATCCAAATCTATCGTCCATTCATACAGGAATTTTTTGCCGGGAACTAAATAATTTTTAGGGACAGTTTTCAGGCTCTCAGAACCGGTAATCTCTTCTGGCTCTATTTTGATGAATATACACTCTCTTTTTTTAGCTTCAGTATAAATGTTATTCAAAGATTCTTCTCCGGGCCACAGAGATCGGGACAAATACCCGATTTTTAAATTAGTAAAAGGGATTTCTCTAAAATGAATCAAATACGATATGGCTGAGGAGCCAGTCGATTTTTCGTATATTCGAACGGTTTCCATACCCAACTTATTTAGCGCATTTTCCCACTCGATTGACTGCATAGGATGGGGTATGAAATTTCTCATAAAGACCATTATACTAACTTACCCAAAAGAAAGATAAGCGTATTGTTTTTCTCAGAATACCCGTGCTATATTTAATTGAATAAACGTTATCTTTTTAGAATGAGCGCAAGCAAAATATTAACTATTTTATTTGTTATCTTACTTGTAGTCACCATTTTCGAGGTGGGATATTATTTGTCTCAGCAGGCACAAAAACCTCAATTGACAGGAACAAGTCCGACCGATACAGTATCTGAAGAAAATCAGGTTTTCCCGACAGCTATTCCAACACCGGCTGAAGTAGAGGAAGATGATCGTAGAAAAATGACTAAATACGGGGTACTTAAATCATCCGTTAATTTAGATACATTTGAGGGTATTTTAGCCAGTATTGACTTGAATGGGAAAGTTGTGGAGTATAATTACGAATACCGGGTAAAGTTGGGATTAAAAGTAGGAAATGACGTAATTCCAATTTATCTTTCTAAAAATGCGGAATCCGTTATTAAAGTAAAACAGTCCGCAGGATCGGTTACGACTCCGATCACTCTGGAGGATCTGAAGGTTGGAGACCATATCATTCTGGAAAGAAAGCTGGATACGTTAAGCGGAGATCCTAAAATAAATGTTATTGATGCCCAAATAACCAGATTAAATGATTAGAAAAACTAAAAAACCATATAAAACTCCAAAAATCAGCATTAAAAAAATAAAATTGGATTATTTCTTTTCCGGGCCGAATGACCCCTTTTTCGGAGATTGGCAAATGATTCAAGTTCTGGCAAAAAAATCAGACTACCGGTTAAAAAAGAATATTCGTTCTTATTCACCTCCTGCCAATATTTTAGAAAAAATCCAAAAAATGAGAATCGTTTCCTTTAATTGGAATGATAAAGCAAAACAGTACAACTTGTATCCTTATCAACACAACATCGGTGTAGTTGCCCAGGAAGTAGAAGCATTATTTCCCGAAGTGGTTTCAGAGGATAGAAATCATTTTAAGGAAATTGATTATGCAAAACTCATTGGTTTAATAATCTTATCCGTACAAAAATTGAATTTAGAAAACCAGGAATTGAGATCGCGCATCGAGAAATTAGAACTCTTGTTAAATAAAAAAATCAACTAGCTATTTTTTAAGGTATTTTAGAAAACCCTCTTGTTGTATACGTTTTTTCCCTATACGCAAATTCCATACATCTACTTTACTAATAAAAGAAAGAATGGTTTTCATACTTTCAGCATAGCTTTCTGAGTTTTCTAAACTTGCATCGGAATATTTAGAAATATTGGAATGCCTAATGATTATATTAATAAAATCATTTTTATTTTGCATGCGGACAAAATAGGAGGAGGTTAAGGTATCAGTAAAAATAATAAGCTTATCAATCGGATAACCCGAACTCTTTTTTCTACTGTCTGCACAGGGGTTTTGAAAGGCAAAAAAATGGGCGCCGATCTTTTTTATTATAGCTGACTTATTAATAGTAATTTTATCTTTTGGAAAAGAAGTATTTGTGAGAGGTAGAGAGGTGTTTTGATAGGTAGTAGTCAGAATATGCTTATTCAAATATAAAAAACCAGTGCAGCGCAATATAAAACCGCGGTTAAGAGATAACAATTTTTCAATAATGGTAAGGAGTAGGTGATTAAACTGATACAGGCTGATGTAATAATAAGTGACATAATAATTCACCCTTTTTTTTTCGTAGAAATTGGTAAATAGATATATGGATTTATTCTGATTATCAGGTATAAAATTGATGGTATTTATGTTTTGTTCTGTGATGGCAATTTTAAAATCACTTTTTAAAGGGTTACTCTTACTAATATAACTCTTATATTTAGTAATAATTTCAGAAATCAGATCTGTTTGGATAGACATGTCATAAGAGGGTTTAAAAATAATCTTTATGCAGAAGCCGGAAATAGTTAAAAACAGATATTTGCTTATCATGGTATGAATCCGAGATATTTTTACTTTATCTATTCATTAATTGCAATAGAATTTGATACAATACCTCTGTGGCATCAGATCTACTGAAAAACATCATCGACATAAGTTTTTATCATAGTCCACTTTTCTACCTGATTCAATCACTTTGGAGAGATGAAGCATTCTCTTATTTCGTAGCCCGTCCCGGACTAATCCAGGTAATCACCAATACGGCAAATGACTTCAACCCTCCCCTCTACTATCTTATCCTCCACTTCTGGATAGAAATTGTCGGCAAGTCAGATGAAGGATTGCGTATCTTATCTCTTCTGTTTCATTTGGGAGGAGTATACATATCCTATCTTTTGGGAGAGAAACTATTCAACAAAAAATTTGCTAAATTTGTCGCTCTTTTTGTTCTGTTAAACCCGATGCTCCTCTACTATGCATTTGAGATCCGGATGTACTCTCTCTATGAGTTTTTAACCTTCCTAACATTTTATTTTTTTATTCAAAAAGACTGGAAAAGATACCTGCTTGCTGCTGCTTTGGGCCTGTATACCCATTCTTTTTTCCCACTTCTTGTGGTAGCCCTTGTGACATATGAATTGGTTATAAAAAAGTCAAATAAAAAAGAGATAGTTAAAATTTTAGCCCCCCTTTTATTTTATCTTCCGTGGGTACCGGTTACCGTTTCTCAATTTATACGATCCGGAAGTTCGTGGATCTTTCCGGTTGATTTTAAATTGATTATCTCAGTACTTGCAAACTTATTTACTAATTATGATGGGACTCCGTGGTACGGTTGGGGCATAACACCGATTCTCTCTATCTTTATTATTTCATTTCTGCTGCTTGGACTTTTCAAAAAGAAAAGAGAATCATTAATCTTTATACTTCCCATCTTTCTTCCTCTGACTTTTATTATTTCTTATTCTCTTATCAAGAGTCCGTTGTATGTGAATCGGTATCTTATTTTTATTACCGTTTTTGAAATTTTAGGAGTTGCAAATGGAATTTTTCTTATTAAGTCGAGAATAATAAAAAATTTAAGCATACTTTTCTGGATCGGTTTAATTGTTGGAATTAATTTTTATCTTCCGGAGTTTAAGAAAAAGACTGATTTTAGATCAACGTTTACCGAAATAAATAACCTGGCAACCAGTAAAGATTACGCTTACGCAAGAACTCCCATCGGGCTTTTAGAAACTGCTTATTATTTTAAAAATGAAAATAAAGTATTTGTATATAATCCCGATATGATAAAAATTCCCGATTATATCGGAGTAACCGTGGTATTTCCGCATATATCTCAAAGCAATTTCCCTCTCTCTCCCAGCCGAACATTTCTTATTAATGACGACGCAAGTTATGCAGTAATCATTAATCAATAATGATAAAAAATATTTTCCGGGATAAAATTCTGCGCAGTCTTATTCTTATCCAACTTATTCAACTGGTCATTTATCCGGTTATCCTGGTTATTAAATACCCTTTTATACCTTCTCAAATTCCTCTTTTTTATTCCCGTCCCCGGGGAGTTGACCAGTTGGGAGACAGTAGAAGTTTATTGATTATTCCACTTTTTAGCCTTTTAATACTTATTATTCATATCTTCTTATCTTCTAAATATTATAGGACGGAAAAGCTTGCATCTTATTTTATCGGGATCATCTCATTAACTTCAAATACTCTAATCTTTATTACTGTTTTAAGAATTATTTTCTTAATTTCATGATGATTGTAGATTTTATTTTTTATCTTCTCACATCTCTCTCTGTCTCCTTCCTGACAACGCCTTTGGTTATTAAATATGCCAAGCGTTTCAAAATGATGGACAGTAAAAATACCCGGACCCATCCGGCACAAACTCATTTAGGAACCATTCCCCGGGCCGGAGGGCTTTCTATTTTTATAGCAATACTATTATCTATAATTTTTTTTATTCCTCTTAATCAAGATATCATTGCTATTTTATTAAGTCTTATCGTGCTTATTACTATTGGTTTATGGGATGATAGAAAGGGCCGTTCTCCTTACATCAGGTTTCTAACCGGTTGTCTGGCTGCAATAATTGTCATTATCTCAGGAATTAGCATTTCTTATATTACTCATCCCTTGGGGGGGGTAATTCATTTTGACCAAATAAAACTA
>Ga0155406_139_pt3 | contig 18594 bp, 25 predicted proteins | sample RifCSPhighO2_02_FD_106374 | JGI IMG/M metagenome (GOLD analysis project Ga0155406, IMG submission 106374) | Candidatus Gottesmanbacteria bacterium RIFCSPHIGHO2_02_FULL_39_11
CGCTCCTCCATTTCCTTCTAGAGTTCTTACCCGGTTAAATAAATATCCTATGACAAGTCCCGCAAGAAAAATAACAACATATGTCATCATTTTGTTTCCCCGGGGTTCTGCGTACATGGGAGATTCCATTACCGGATCCATTCTATCCTCCGGTTCCTCCTTATAAGTTGAAGTTGAAATGGGGCGGGCTCTTCTCGTAGTTGGCATAATAATTAATTCCTTTCCGTTCTTATACCCTATCAGAAATGAGGCAATTGGGTCAAGGGGTAAAACTATTATTTTCTATGTATTAGTGATACTACATATTCTAATACATATTAAAATACTTGACTGAATATGTATTGGATGGTAACATGTGTCTATGAATACTCTCACCATTCCTATCACTGACTTTATTCGTAAATTTGGAGAATACTCTAATCTTCTTTCCAGAGTAGAGAGAATTATTCTTACTCGAGATGGCCGTCCCTTTGCCCATGTGATCCCCGCACCTGAGGAAAAAAATAGAAAATTATTAAGTATGTTTGGAGCCGGAATCGGAACAGAAATTGAGAATGATAAGATCTGGAAAAAAGTATTTACCAGACACAACAGAAAACATCCAGTGAAATTAGACTAAAGGCTCGTCCGTAAATTGCTTCTTGGTATTTACGGATACAGCCCTTTGTACAGTACCACAAATTGATTATCTTATTTGTGGATACTGCCTAACATGCAAAAATTTCTTTTAGATACCTCCGCACTTATTGATTTTCTAAAAAAACAAGAATGGATTGGAAACTTTACAAAAGAACATATATTTGATCACCTCATAACTAGTACTATATGTGAGATAGAACTTTTAGAAGGAGTTTTTTATATGAAAAATCAGAAGGATGAAAGAAAAAAAGTAAGGGATGTTTTAGACTCTCTTCAAGAGATCATTACTTTTGATAGTAATCAAGCAGAAATAGCCGCAGAAATTCGTTCACAACTCAAAAAAAAAGGACAGAAAATCGAAGATTTTGATACTCTGATTGCAGCAGCAGCAATTGCCTCAGGAAGCATTCTAGTTACAAAAAATACCAAACACTTCTCCCGTATTCCCCAGCTTCAACTTTATTCTCTTTCACAGTAAATTAAATAGGAGAAATAATATCCCTGCCATCATACCTATACGACCCATATCATCCGGTCAGTCTTTTAACCGCTACAATAAACGCTGCCGTCCTCAGATCGCATTTTTTCTCAACAGATGTTTTCCATACCGCGTCAAATGCGCTTTCCATTTTATTTTTTAACTTTTTATTTACATCACTTTCGCTCCATTTCTCCCCTTTTAAATTCTGATCCCATTCAAAGTATGAAACGGTCACACCTCCTGAGTTTGCTAAAACGTCAGGGACTACCGTGATTCCCTTTTTATGTAACACCTCATCTGCTTCAGAGGATGTCGGTCCATTTGCCATCTCCAAAATCACTTTTGCTTGTATCCTGTCTGCATTTTCTTTTGTAATCTGATTCTCCAAAGCCGAGGGAATCAATATATCCACAGGAAGTTCTAACAGGTCTTTATTTGAAATTTTCTTCCCCAATCCCTCCATATCTCCCTTCTCTTTCTTATTTTTTAATATGACACGGGGATCAAAAAAATCTTTTGAAATATCATTTACAACTACTGCTCCTTTTGAATCAGAAAGAGCTACTACTCTCATCCCCGCTTCGTGGCAAAATTTTGCTATGTAATAACCCACATTTCCAAACCCTTGAACCGCTACTGTTAATCTTTCACCTTTAACCTTTAACCTTTCACCTGTTTTCGCAAGCAACGCGAGCAAGACGAAACTTCCTCCCCTTCCCGTCGCCTCCGTCCGTCCCAGACTCCCCCCATCATCCACCGGTTTTCCGGTAAATGTCGCTCTTAATGCTTCTTTCTCTTTTTCGCTTAATCTCCTTTTCTCTTTTTCGCTTTTAATATACTCCTCCACCATCCATCTCATAATTTGCGGAGTGGTATTTACATCCGGAGCCGGAACATCAACAAAGGGACCGATATCGTTTGCAATAGCCCGACAATAACTTCGGCTTAGATTTTCAAGTTCTCTCTCAGATAATTTCTTAGGGTCAACTTCCACTCCGCCTTTTCCTCCACCCATCGGGATATCGCAAACCGCGCATTTTATAGCCATCCAAAAAGCCAGAGCTTGCACTTCTTTCATATCCACCTGGGGATGAAAACGTATCCCTCCTTTAAAGGGACCCCTCTTGGAATTATGCTGCACGCGAAATCCGTGAAATATCTTTTCCGTACCATCATCCATTTTTACCGGGAAATTTACCGTAATTATTCTTTCAGGATTTTTAAGCCGATCGATTTGAAACGGGGTTAACGAAAGATGGGAAATGGCTTTGTTTAATTGTTTTAACGCATTCTCAAAAGCATTCATATTTATTTAACATCTTTATGATAATGTATGAAATTTTATATTATCTAAAAACAATTGTCCAGTTTATGGCCGGGAAAAATTTAGGAAGAATAATCCTAAGGAGTAAGCTGATCTCTAATGTTTTTTCTCTCAGTTGATTATAAATTTCCCCGGGCTTAAAAAATCTCCCCTCGTCAATTTCATCCTTATTCAATGTAAAAGGTCCGTTGTTAAAGCTTCGGTAAAAATACGTCATCTCCGTTTCCCAGGGATACCTGCATACTATTTTTTCAAACGGGTGCACCTTCAGATCAATTCCTAGCTCTTCCAAAAGTTCCCGGTGTGCAGTTTCTAAATAATACTGCCCGGCAATTACATGCCCTGAGCATGAGATGGTCCACTTCCCCGGCTCTGAATCTTTACTCTTACTCCTTTTTTGTAAAAACAATTCTTTGTGTGCATTAAAAATTCCGATTCCTACAGATCGATGAATAATATTCGGATTTTTGTGAGCTTCCCCGCGGGTAATCTGTCCCACTACCCTATCTGATTCATTCACAACATCAAAAAGTTCCTCCTGAAGATCACTCATATTTTTAGGCTCCTGCGATAAGAATAATTCCGATAATTCCCAAAATCGATCCTATTATTTTATGTTTATTTACAAGCTCTCTTTCTTTAAAGAAAATAAATCCGCAAATCATTGTTGTGATAACAAGCGCCACCTGCTGAATGGGAAATAACCGGGATACAACTACCATCTCACTAGCCTTGAAAAAAGAAACATAGGCAACCGCTTGAGCAACAGACGTAACCGTCAGAAAAGACAGGTTATTTCGGGATAAAGAAATATTTTTCCTGAGCAGTTTTAAAAGTAAAAAACTTACCGGAACCATAAATAGTGCCTGATTGGTAAATACGGATGTGATAGGCATGATTCGCACAAAAAATACATTAAAAAAAGACCCCAGTCCCATAAATAATATGGTAAGGAGAATATAAAAAAGCCATTTTTTCTGTTGAACTTCAACTTTCTTTGAATGCGTCGCCATCAGAAACTTTAATGAAAAAAGTGCCAGAAGAAGTCCGATGATTAATTTTATCCCCTCTGTTTTTGCCGGGTTTAACAGAGATGCTTCCCCCAAAAATACCGCCGCTAAAAGTATGGTAACCACAACAGAATAGGATTGAAAAAGAATCGATTTGGAAAGGGAGTAGGATACTGCTTTTAGGTAGGATGCATATCCGATCAGAGACACTATTCCTGATAAAACTACATCCGGCTCAATGCGGGGCGGCTCTTTGTATATAATAAGGTGGATAATAAAAAGCCAAACAGAGATAAAAAGTGAGAAATAGAAAAAAGCCGTGAGAGGATCAATGTGGTTGACAACTTTTTTACTTACCGTCTCCCGCACGGTTGCGGCAATTAAATTTATACCTAAAAAGGAAATCCAATTCATATTTTTTCGAAGCTTTCTGGTAGGGCTTGACTGATGAGTTTTTCAAGAAGACTATAATTCCCAACATCTGCATTTTGCATCGCGGCAAGATATTGTTCTCTATCCTCTCGTGTATCCGCTTTTAACTCCAATGGAGGTAAACCTAAACGCAATAGTAAAAGTATTGTCAGCATTCTTGCAGTTCTTCCATTGTAGTCTTTAAATGGATGAATATAGACAAATCGATGTTGAAACCATGCAAGCAAAGAAACAACTTCAAAAATAAAGTTTTGGGTAGTGGGTTTTGGTAAATGCTTCATTCGTTTTTCTGTATCATGGCACAAATTAAGCATTAATTCGGGAAGTTTGTAATATAGCAGCGCTTCTTTATTAGAAAAGGTAACTTGTACAGTTCTAAATTTTCCTGCCCAATCCGGAAAAACCCATCCAAACGAAACCGCATGAAGCTTTGTAATAAGCTTTGGAGTAATTTCTACGTTTTTTTCTTTTGCAAATAATCCTTCAAGATACTCAAGGCCTTTTTTTGTTCCTTCAAGTTCAAGTTTGAGAAGTTTAAAGCGGGAAATAATGCCAAACGCAGTTTTTTTATATGAGGTGGCACCTTTTGGTTTTGTACTGCTTTTGTCCATTACTTAAAGAGAGTAGAAATCATTTTACGGGTAACTGGGTCTCCTTCAAGTTTTGTCGTCCGGAAGATAATTTCAGGCATAACCACGCGAAAAAACCGCAAAATATCCCTTTTTTTTGCCTTTAATTTACGATATTTCGTATACGATTTACTCAGCTTTGCTCGATCTTGTTTATTCATACATATATAGTATAGCAGACTCCACCCAAAATCCCCTCCTTCAAGCCGCTTACGGCTCTTAGGAGGAAACTCAATGAGAAGTAGTTATAGATGTGTATACTGAGCCGCAGGAGAAAAAATATCTGCTCTTCTTGCGAACTTTCTATCTCGACTCTTTAGTTTTTGAGGAGAAAGAGTTCCCTTCCTGAAGTCTTCTTCGTGGGGAAAAAATCCCGGCACTGTCCATTCGCTTTGGATCATCTTTTTTATGACATCAAAATCCTTTGATCCTTTAGGCGGATAAGACTTCCATTTATCGTCAACTTTTTGTATTTCAGCTTTTGCATCTTCGACCAGCTGTTTATTATGAGGATCATCGGTATATTTCTGGAGCTGATTCACCCTATCCTGATACAAAAACCGGGTACTTGTATCAGAGAGATATTGGTATATACCACTTAGTGGTCCCATTCCGGCCTGATCCAGATAATAAACTACTTTATAGTCATCTATTCCAAAATCTTTCCATTTATTATTATCTGCCCTGACAAACCCATTTCCCTCGGCTATTGCCCCCATTAACGCTCCATAATACCCAGCCTCATATTCTTCCGTGTCTGGAACTGCCGCAACAAATGCCTCTCCTCCGGACAGGAATCTATTGTAACCATTGGTGATATGAAGCATTTCATGACCATCTAATTCCAACCCTTCCGCCTTACCCTGAAATATTCTATTGGGCAGAACTAAATTCACCATATAATTCCCGACTTTATCCCACGGCCACACAATTCCTCTTTTTCCTTGTTCACCAATTCCATATGCATATTTTGTATCGTTGTATTCGTACCACTGAATTCTTCCCTCGCTTTGTAATTTCTTAATATTGGTAAATAAGTGGACAAATTTTTGTTTTGCGTCAGAAGATACCGTTGAAGAACTCACCATCCTTTCTGCCATCTCAATATTACTTTTGAAAAAATCATAATCACGCTGGGTTGCACATGCATCAATGGATGGTTTTAAATGGGTACAGTCTATTCTTGCCTGTGAAGTAGCAATCGCAGATTCCAAAGGAGAAATCGGCTTTGACACAGACCCGCCGCATGCGGCAGAAGCAAATTCACCCATTATTACCATACTAGAAATAACTTTTACTGCTTTATTTCTTTCCATAAGCAAACGATTTTACCAGTTGTATCCATCTGTGTCAAAATATTGTCCTCCGAAAAATCCCCTCCTTCAAGCCGCTATGAGCTCCCGGAGGGGATTTAAGATCACTTTTATTAATGTGGCTTAGTCAATATTATAGGCTCATTTGACAATTCATTTTTAATTGTTATAATGCCCCAGGTTATCATTTATCATATTTTTCATAATAAATGAAAAACATTTCTGAGATTTTATTTAGGAAATATAATCCAAGTAGACGTACTTTTTTAAGAGAAGCAGGAGTTGTAGGATCAGCATTAATTTTGGAGATTGTAGATACATGTGGAGGACCAATTGTAGGTGGTGGAACTGGGGGTAGCACTAACAAAGCTGAAAACGGAGCTACTCCTGCCGGACAAGCAACAGATGTGTGGTCAGCAACAGCTACTCCCGATAGTTTAAATCGAGATTGGCGTGTGTCAGGAAACGGCACTCCCTCCCCCAATCAAGGTGTACAGACAAACTTTGCCCAATCTACATCTCCTCCGGCTGACTAATCTCTCGGAAAACAATAATTTTAACCTTAATTTACAGGATGTCTCCATGCTATAATCCCTTTGATGATTGTTCTTGGTATTGACCCCGGGATTGCAATTTGCGGAGTTGTGGGAGTAAAAGACATTAAAGGCAAACAAACCCTCATTTTCTCAAAAGAAATCACAACCCCCTCTCACACATCAAGCTCAAGCCGTCTGGTAACTATTTATAATGAGTTAACCGGTATTTTAAAAGAAGTTCATCCGGATGCAGTTGCGATCGAAAAACTTTTTTTTAACACAAATACTAAAACCGCTTTAATTGTCGGAGAGGCCCGGGGGGTTATTGAACTTGCTGTGTGTCAACACGGCACCCATATCTTTGAATATACTCCTCTTGAAGTTAAGATGAGTTTGACCGGATACGGACGCGCGGATAAAAATCAGATTCAGCAGATGATAAAAAGCATATTAAAGCTTCCTGCAATTTTAAAGCCCGATGATGTTGCTGATGCCGCTGCTATTGCACTTACCCATTGTTTTTCGTATAAAATGAAACAGTCAACAAAAAAATGATTTCCTATCTTTCAGGCACTATCATTCATAAATCATTAAACTCTGCAATTATGTCAGTTAATGGAGTAGGATATAAAGTTTTTATCCCAAATGATGTCATGACAAAAATTCAATTAAATGAGCCTAGCGAGCTCTTTATCCATACCCATGTCGGAGAATCTATTCTGGATTTATACGGATTTAATAGCATGGAGGATCTTACTCTTTTTGAACTTCTGATTGGTGTTTCAGGAATCGGTCCCAAAACAGCACTCGGCATTTTCACCAAAGGCACATCTGACAAAATAAAAACAGCAATTGTAAAGGGGGATGTGGCACTTTTTACCTCCGTGCCCCGCCTGGGAACAAAGAATGCACAAAAAATAATCATTGAACTGAGAAGCAAACTGGGAAGCCTCCAGTCTCTGGATTTAAATGAAAATACGAGTGAATCCCAGGAAATTATTGAAGCTCTTAAACAACTGGGATTTAGTCCTCAGGAATCGCGTGAAGCACTCAGACACATAGAGTCGGAAGGAAATGTGAGTGATAAAATACGAAAAGCATTGAAGATATTAGGGAAAAATAGTAGAAAAGGTTAAACAGTCAACATATAACATTTAACAAAAATACTAAAATATTTATTTGTTAAATGTTGAATGTTAAATGTCTATTGGTACAAAATGACAGCACCTAAAAATCCAGTTAAACCAGAAGAAACAAATGTAGAAGAGGAAAAACTTTTTGTCTCTCTCCGCGCAACCGTTTGGAATGATTTCCAGGGACAGGAAAAAGTAAAACAGTCCCTTCATGTGGCCCTTACCGCGGCTAAAAAAAGAAAAGAAACATTGGAACATACCCTTTTGTACGGACCTCCGGGACTGGGAAAAACCACCCTTGCCCACCTCATTGCCAAAGAAATGGGAGGAGATATACGGGTTACATCCGGCCCCGCAATTGAACGATCGGGAGACCTGGCATCCATTCTGACAAATCTTGAGAATGGAGATGTCCTTTTTATAGATGAAATTCACCGGCTGAATAAAGTAGTTGAGGAGATGCTCTATCCTGCTATGGAGGATTATGCTCTCGACATCGTTGTCGGAAAAGGCCCTTCTGCCAGGACGCTTCGCCTTGATCTTCCTAAATTTACAATTGTCGGGGCAACCACACGGATTGGCATGATGTCAGCACCTTTAAGGGATCGGTTTGGAATTATCCAGAAATTAAACTTCTACCCCCCGGAGGAACTCTCCCCCATTTTAGTAAAAGCGGCAACCAAACTCAGGATTACTTTAGATCCTGAAATTACGCACCAACTGTCAAAAAGAGCCAGAGGAACACCCAGGATTGCACTTAAACTCCTAAAACGCGCCCGTGACTTTGCCCAGGTAAAAGGAAAAGAGATAGTTGACCGTGATGTTTTATCTGATGCGTTTTCTCTTATGGAAATTGATCCCGTTGGCCTAGATGATGCAGACAGGAGATATCTTTTTGCTATTATGGATAAGCACGCCGGAGGGCCGGTTGGAGTTGAGACTCTTTCAGCAACATTATCTGAGGATATTGGAACCATTGAGGAAGTTATAGAGCCCTACCTTATGCAGTTGGGATTTTTAAGACGTACCTCCCGGGGACGGGAAGCAACGGAAAAAGCATACATGCATCTGGGAAAGCCTTACCCAAAAGAAACAACTGACGATAAAAGACAGACAACATTTAACATTTAACAGAAAAACTTTTTATTGCTAATGTTAAATGTTATTTGTTATCTGTTAAATAGTTAGGTATACTAAATACTAATCTTATGTGGCCTCTTGGAAGTGATAATAAAAATAATACCAACACTAATACTTCACCCCAATCTCCTTCAGATAGTTCTAAGGTGAAAATTCTTATCGTTGAGGATGATGAGTTTTTTATACAGGCATATGTAACCAAATTTGCTCAGGAAGGACTGGTCGTTGAAGTGGCAACAGACGGTGCTATGGCCATCCAGAAAGTTAAAGCGATCAGTCCCAATCTGATTATTTTGGACCTGATGATTCCGGTTAAAGACGGATTCTTAGTTTTGGAAGAGCTTCAGGGAAATCCTCTGACCAAAAACATTCCTATTATTATCTCCTCAAATCTTGACCAGGATGCATCGGTTAAAAGAGGCATTTCACTCGGTGCTAAAGACTATTTTGTCAAAGCAAATATCTCCCTTGAGGAACTGGTAAAAAAAGTAAAAGAATATCTGCCGAAGAAGTAGATCCTAATATAAACGTCATCCCCGACCTGATCGGGGATCCACTTCTTAGTAAATAAGCGTCGGGATGACAACCTGTCTATAATTTGAAGTTTGGATTTTGAAATTTAACTTGTCAGGGCTTCTATTTTTACAGGAAGCTTTATCGTAAACGTAGATCCTTTACCCATTTCTGACTCAAACCCAATCTGTCCTCCCCACCCTTCTACATAAGATCTTACCAGATACAATCCCAACCCGGATCCCTCTGTTGCATTTAAAACTGCATTTTCTGCTCTAAAAAACTTTTGGAAAATACGAGGTCTGTCTTTATCCGGAATACCGATTCCGGTGTCTGAAACCGCAAGAGTTATGCCTGTTCCATCTGTTGAAAGCAGGATGGTAACTTTTCCATCTTTGATATTGTACTTAATTCCGTTGGCAATGAGATTTACCATAATATCTCGAAATCTCCCTGAATCAATCATCATTTTAGGAATGCCGGGATTTTCTTCAAACTGTATCCTGACTCCTTTTTTCTCAGCATCGATAGTGAGTTCTGAAATGACATCCTTAGTTACTTGAACAACATCCGTAAGACTGGGTCTGTCCATTACTTTTTCCTGATCGATACGGGATACAGAGAGAAGATCATTGACAAGCTTTATCATTCTCTGATTGCTTTTATAAATCTGAAGAAGCGTCTCCTTTGTTTTTTCACCGGTCATTACCTTCTGGTCGCTGTTTAGCATGAGCTCGAGGTTCCACCGCATCACTCCCAGAGGTGTGCGAAGCTGGTGAGCAGCAACGGATAAAAATTCAGACTTTACCTTATCGACATTTTTTTCCTTTGTCACATCGTGAAAAACAATTACTGCCCCGCTTAAATCTTCCCCTTTCAGAGGTGAAGCGGTCACCGCAACCGGTATTGGTGGGCCTGATTTTGACTTAAAGAAAAAGTCATCGCTTAATTCAATAATTACCACCTGTCCCTGTTTTAACACCCGATTTAAAAAATGATCAACAACAGGTATTTGTTCCTCCCCTTTGAGAGAAATTACCACATCAATAAAATTTTCTCCGGTTGCATCTTCTCCGATTTGAAGCATCTTTTGGGCAACCGTATTTAAAAGGACAATTTTTCCATCCCGATCAACGACAAAAAGTCCCTCTCCCATAGAAGAAAGAATGGAAAACAGAAGATCCCTCTCTTCAATAAGCTCTTTTTCCAGAGTAATAGGAGGAGTAATATGTGGAAGCGTCTGCATATGGTTACCTTTTTATTTGAGCCTTGCCCCACAGAGAGGGAGCTTTGTCGTTTTTAAGATAGGCAAATACAGAGGACGCAGCACGTGCTCCCAATCCAACGGCCGAAGATATCTGTTCGATTGACAATCCATAGCTTACTAAATCCCCTGCTGCAAATATACCCGGAACATTGGTTGTCAACTTATCATCCACTTTAATATATCCTCCCTCATCCATGACAACCCCCAGAGGAATTACAAGAGCTGTTCCGGGAACACCCCCTATTTCTATAAAAATTTTATCAACTGGAAGAATCTTAGCTTCCTTATTTTGTCCGGAGGATACTTCCACTGCAACAGATGTAACTTTGGTCCCATCTCCCTTAATCTCTTTAACAATAGTATTGTATAAAACTTCAATTTTAGGATTTGCTTTTACCTGGTCAATCCATATAGGATCCCCCCGAAGCTGCGTCCCTCGATATAAAATATAAACTTTTGATGCAAATTGGGCAACTTCAACCGCTGCCTGTGCTGCTGAGTTTCCCCCTCCGACAACTGCCGCTACTTTCCCCTCATAATCTTGCTTTTCACAGATGGCACAGTACAGGACTCCTTTTGCAGTATATTCAATTTCTCCAGGAACCCCCAGTTTTTTCCGTTCCGTTCCGGTTGACAGAATAATTGACCGTGTTTGATACTTAATTCCTTCTTCTGTTTCAATTTCAAATACTCCCTCTTCTGTATTGGTTAATTGCCTGCCTGCCGGCAAGGCAGGGTTTGGTTTATTGGATAATTGGGTTATTCTTGTGACACTCTGTGTCACAAGCTCAGCTCCCCGGGCTTTTGCCTGTTCAACCATCCGTGTAGTCAGCTCTTTCCCTGAAATCCCGTTAAATCCCGGATAATTGAGGATATCCGGTGCCCACATCATCTGTCCTCCGGGAGTTTTACCAATGATTAAATGGTTCAGATGAAAACACGAGGCATAGATGGAAGCTGTCAGTCCCGCAGGTCCGGCTCCAATGATGACTAGGTCGTACACAGTATCTGACATATGTTTCTATTGTGAGTAAAAGGGGAAGGATTTTCAATCAGTAGATATTTCCCCTGTAATCTATATCATGAATGTAAATTATATTGGAATTTTCACCCATCTCAAATATTACCCTAATAGTTCCTACCCTCAGACGATACGTTTTTTTGGCAGTTGCAAGTTTTTTAATATCCAGATTAGGATGTTTTCTAACATTCTCCAATTGGGAGATATGATTTAAAACTCGGGTAGAATCACTTTTTGAGATTTTTTTTAAGAATTTGAGGGACCTGGGATGGAAAAGAACCCGTTTCATTTTTTCGCAAGAATAGTTTTTACTTCCTCAAGAGGCACCCACTCTACTTTCTTTTTATCCTCAGATTCAAAACTTTCAGACTTTAAAGATAAAAAATAGTCTTCCATCGCATCTGTCATCTCCTGGTACTTTTCCAGAGAAAGCAGAACACCCTCAGGCACAGTACGATTAAATAAGAAAACAGGAGCATCCTTACTCTTTTTCAAAACACTTTTTGTCTTAAACCGGAGATCCGAAATTGAACTGATTTGGTTAGGATTTGTTATCATAATTTATAATTTAATCTATCATAAATATGATAGATTGTCAAATTTTCCACTAATTTAGCTCACATTATTGACTTTATTGAGAGAGAGAGAGGTAAAATTTCATCATTATATGAGTGAAATACCACAAGTTCCTCAACCTCCTGAGCCCGATAAACCAAAGCCTGTTAATGGTTATGTACTGATAAACTCAGAAGGTAAGTATATGACTCGAGAGGGATTCTGGTCACCATATGGAGAGAATGACCATGAGACCTCCGATGGCAGGCCCATTTCTCCTTGGGTTCATACTTCTTCAAATTTAGACGATATTGCTATTAAAGTGGACGGATGGGGAAATTTATCAATTCCTCCCGAAAAAGCTTATAAGGCTATTTTTGATCCCAATACTGGAAAAGTTGTCATTGATAAAGAATCTGTTTTAAGCCCTGAAGAAATAAAAGCAGTAATTAGGAAAGAGGCCTCTGAAAAAAAGAAAAAAGGATCTAAATCTGCTTAACTTCAATTTTTTCTTTCCCAACAAACGGCCGGAGGACTTCCGGCACAACAACTGATCCATCCTTTTGCTGATAGTTCTCTAAGATAGCTATAAGAATTCTCGGTGAAGCAACAGCGGTATTGTTCAGTGTATGAGCAAATTTGGTTGTCCCATCTTTTGCTTTATAGCGGATATTTAATCTTCTTGCCTGGAAATCTCCCATAAAAGAATTGGACATCGTCTCGCCATATGCATTTTTTCCCGGCATCCAAGTCTCGATATCATATTTTTTCACCTGCGGCTCCCCCATGTCTCCTGTACACATAAGTAATACACGGTACGGAAGTCTCAGGTCTTTTAAAATACTTTCGGAATTCTCCTGCAGTTCCTCGTGAAATTTTAGCGAATTTTCCTCATCTGAAGTTGTAATAATTACCTGTTCCACTTTATTGAACTGGTGGAGCCGGTACAATCCTTTCGTATCTTTCCCATAAGATCCTGCTTCCCGTCTAAAACAGGGGGAAAATGCGACAAATTTCTGGGGGAGATCTTTTTCGTTGAGTGTTTCGCCTGAATAATAGGCAGTGACGGGCACCTCAGCGGTTCCTGCTAAATACACATCATCTTTTTCCAAGTGATATACCTCTTCCCTTCCCCACGGAAATTGTCCGTTTCCAAATAATGTAAACTCCTTAACCAGTGATGGAGCAATAATAGGGGTATATCCTTTTTGTGCAAGTTTTTGGAAAGTATAGGAAAGAACTGCCATCTCCAGAAGTGCACCTTCGTTTTTGAGAAAATAAGCCCGGAACCCTCCAACTTTTCCTCCCCGTTCTAAATCTGCCAAATCTAATTTTTTGATAAGTTCAATATGATCTAAGGGGGTAAAATCAAAATGAGGAATTTTTCCTTCTTTTCTTACTTCAACGTTGCCGGTTTCATCTTTTCCAACCGGCACACTCGGATGAGGTACATTCGGAACTGTCAGGAGAATCCGGTTTAACTCTTTATTTACTTCTCTCTCTTCTTCTTCAAGCTTTTTTAACTCTTCTTTAATCTTTTTTCCCTTTTCTCTATCCCCTGTACCCTGTCCCCTGTCCCCTGCAAGTTCATTTCTCTCCGTTCTCAACTCCTGAATCTTTTTCCCCAGTTCCTTTTTCCTGTCGTCAAAATCCAAGAGTTTATCCCACTCAACTTTCCTGTTCTTGTTTAAAGCAGCCTTTTGAACTGCTTCTAAATTTTCCCGGATGAATTTAGTATCCAGCATAGTTACGTTTCTCTCTGGTTTATCTTAATATGAACGTTTTTCTTTTGCAAACAGCTTATACTGGAAACTTTTCTAAACTCGTAGAGTATAAATTTAAACTTTAGTTGCAGATATGATGTTGTAGGAGGTGACACCTGATTTAAAAAGTCCTTTTTGATACGTACCCCATGCAGTGTTATCGACCATCGTTTGAGATATTAATCCTATATTATGGACAAATCTTGCTTCGGGAAGACCTAATCTGCACATAAAATCCATCTGATTTGATGAACGCATAACCAAGTGGGTATCGTCCGTATTGGCAACTCTGTTAAAACCCGCATCTGTGATCAGATCTGTAACTTCCTGTGCTGTTCTAAAGTTGTTAAAAACTCCTGCTACTCTGTGACCAACTTCAAGCTGATACTTCTGTTTATCTGATGGAGGAGTTTCTCCTTTAAATGTTGCCGCTATTACCATTCTTCCTCCTGGCTTTAATACTCGATGTGCTTCTCTTATAAACGTCGGGACATCATCAGAATGTTCGATGCTTTCCAGTGACCAGAACACATCAAAACTCTTATCTTTATAAGGAAGAACATGGTAATCCGCTTTGTGAAAATGCTGCAAAGAGGTAGTTCCGTTTTTTTGGGCTTTTTGGACTCCCTTTTCAAGTTGCAAATCAACAATATTTACCTCAACAACTGGGCACCTTTATGCTGTGCTAACCAAATTCCGCTTCCTCCTACTCCGCATCCTGCATCAAGTACCCAATCTCCCGGATTTACTCCTACACGTTCTGCTAAGAAGCTATTTTCATTATCAATAGCTTGTACACGAGTCTCTATTCCTGAAGTCCATAAACCATAGTGAAGTCCAAATTTATCCCAGGCCCATTCGTAAAATCTCTGGGCTTTTGTGTAATAAGTATCAATTTTCTTTAAATGTTCCGCATGTTGGGTCGGAACGATTGTTTCTGTAGGATTCACAGCCGCATTTTGCCATATTCGGTATCATTTGGCAAATGAATAAAAATGGAGCGGATTCTTGACATAACTTTTGCATTGTTATATATTTATTATTGTTATGGAAGCAACAATATCTCTTACCTCAAAATGGCAGATTCACATTCCGAAAAAGATGAGATCTGTTCTGGGAAGCAAAAAACCGGGAATGGTAAAAATTAAAGCGGAGAAAAATAAACTCACTATTTCACCCGCCAGAAGTCCTATTCTTGAACTTGGAGGCAAATATCATCATTATCATCTCAAGCACAAAGACGTGGATATCGACAATATACGGGACTATATCGACTATTCTGAAGCATGATCAAGCTTTTTTTAGATTCCAATTGTTGGATACGATATATTGTAAAAGACAATCAGATACAGTGGGATGATATTTCTCAACTCATTGAATCAAACGAAAACGGGAATGTCACCTTCTATACATCTTCTATTGTCTTTCTTGAAATCAACTTCGTTCTAAAAAAAATTTACGAATTTAAATTTGATGAAATTCTGGATGTGCTGGATCGAATTACAAAAACACGGGGAATTACGATTATTGAAACAACCAGTAGTAAAAAGGCTTTGGAATACGTAAGAAAACACCATTTAAAATTTTCTGACTCACTGATTGCTTCTCAGGTTTCAAAAGATCAGATACTTGTGACTTTTGATCGGGATTTTTCCAAAATAAAAGACCTTCGCGTCAAAACCCCCTCACAAGTACTCTCTCTTCTAAACAATAACTAACTCATTTGCTCCATCAAATACCTATCCACCAACTTTCCTATTTTTATTTTCAGTAGCGGCTTTAACAACTTCTAAATTTTCCCGGATGAATTTGATATCAAGCATAACTTGCTTGAGTGTAGTAAATTAAGCAGGTTTGTCAATTGAAATAGCTACCCCCGCTGCAAACCATAAAAACATTTCCTCCCCCTGTGAAATCACATTTGTCTGCGAATGAAGCAGATATAAAAGAAAAGATAAAAAAATAGCATTGTAAAATTCACCCCGAACCGCATTACCCCCTTCATTTGCACTTTTTGCTCTGTTATATAACACCCTTCCTATACGAATAAGAAGTGCTGTATAAAAAATAAGCCCCACAACACCGGTCCCTGCTAAAACATCTAACATAGTTGAATGGGCGCGATCTACATAAATATCATGATCATATACGATAGGCCAAGGAACTTTTTCAAACGCATAGTCCGTATTTGCCCATCCGTATCCGAGGATAGGACGCTCTAATACTCCCAGCAAAACTCGATGAAATATCCGGGGCCTTCCTTCAGGAATAAAGTTCTGATATCGCACCGTCCATATAACCCCCAACCCTAGAATTCCGGAAGCAGCAATAAGAATAAGAACTGTTTTTAGGCTGAAACGGATATGGATAAAAACCCATGCCAAAACTCCTATTATTCCCAACCATATCGCAGAGGAAGAACCGCTTAAAAGAAGAGAGAGAACGGCTATACCGGTAAGGGTAATACTTAATACTTTCTCGATTCCCGAAACGGAAGTTATCCTTTCCAATAAAAAAGGTAATGTAACAGTCAGATATCCCGCAAGAAGCACAGGATTTCCAAAAGGCCCGGCCCATCCCCGACCCAAAGAAAATATACAGGTAAGAAAAACGCCTATTTGAATCGCTCGAGAAATAAGCGTGATGCACTTATCCGACCACAGGATAAAAACAATAAGTGAAAAACCTAAGAAGTGAAAAAGAGTAATAAGTCCATCTCCCCTATAATAGTTTCCTACTATACTTTTTACTAAATCCACACCCAGTAATGAGGAAAAAATAACACTTATCGCAAATCCAGTGAGAGAAAATGCGAAGAGTTGATTTATCCGGATAGGCTTCCTCCTGTCAAGTAGCCACAACAGCACAATACTGACCATAAGGCCTTCAATCCACCGCAATACTATCCATGTTCTCACTACCTCAAGAGGAGCAATATGATTGAAGAAAAAGGGGGTAAGGGGAATAAGGATAAATCCTAAAGCCCAGAGAAAAACAGCAACTTTCTTGACAGCGGGTAATTTAGTGATAAAATAGGCCTTTAATATGACTAATTCGGCTTTCCGATCATTGTTTTCTATTCCGGGTACCATCATAACTCTGGTACTCATTTTACCAGTTTTAGCACTCATTGCATCGACCTCTTTCCCCTATCATACCCGAGCCTATGCAGAAACAACGCCTGTCACGCCTGTCACGCCCGTTGATCCGACTCCTACTAATGCTCCTATCCCTACTACCACCAACACACCCACACCTACTGCCTATGTTCCATCTCCTACATTAACGCCCACACCCACTACCTTTATCCCTTCAGTGACTCCCCGCCCTACAAAGGCCCCTAATTATCACGCACGGCCTCACTTAGAATGTATTCATTATTATCGGGTAATTAAAATTGGGAGAAAAACCTTCCAACTTCCTGTTGTTTCCTGCAGATGGGTAAAGTAAGCACTCTCTTTTTTCGAGTTTTATCCCTGTTGTTCCATAAGCCACTTATCCGCATCTAATGCAGCCATACAACCGTATGCAGAAGCAGTAATTGCCTGACGGTAGCGGTAATCATGTACGTCTCCTCCCACAAATACGCCCGGAACGCTCGTTGCCGATCTGTATACACACAGTCCGTCTTTATCTTTTACCTCTTTTCTGACTACATACCCTTTTGCATCCAACTCTATTCCTTTAAATTTGCTTGTGTTTGGATTATGACCAATTGCTATAAACATTCCGTCTGTTTTAAATTCTGATTCACTATTTGTCTTTACATTCTTTAATGATATCGAAGTAAGTTTTAACGTTCCGTTTGCTTTTGTAACCACCGTATCCCACATCACCTTTATTTTCGGATCATCAAAAACCCTTTTCTGCATTGCTTTTGATGCACGAAACTCAGACTTTCTATGAATTACAGTTACTGATTTTGCTACATGGGAAAGAACGAGTGCCTCCTCCATAGCGCTATCCCCTCCTCCTACGACAACCACATCTTTATTGCGAAAGAAAAATGCGTCGCATGTGGCGCACGTTGAAATTCCTTTTCCCCGAAGCTGAATCTCCCCAGGCACTCCCAGCCATATGCTGTCCGCTCCAGAGGCAATAATAACTGATTTTGCTTCATATGATTTTCCCTCGGCAGTAATTTTAAACGGCTTTTTAGAAAAATTCCCTCCGGTAAACTCGTCACTGATAACTTCCACTCCTAATCTTTCTGCTTGCTTTCTCATGTTCATCATAAGCTCCGGTCCTTCAATTCCGTTTACAAAGCCCGGATAATTTTCAACAAGAGTGGTGAGCATAAGTTGCCCTCCCCATCGGGGACCGGCAATAAGGAGAGTTTTCCGTCCGGAGCGAACGGCATAAATTCCGGCAGTAAAGCCAGCCGGCCCTGATCCTATGATAATAATGTCGTACATAAAAAGGGAACAGGTTTCAGATTATAGGGATCAGAAAAATATCTTTTATGCTGATCCCTGACTCCGTTATCTAACTAATATATTTTCTGAGCTCTCCGATAAGCGTTTCTTTGCTTTGTACTCCGATCATTTGTTTGACCGGCTGGCCGTTATGAAAAATCATAAGAGTCGGTATGCTCATAATTCCGTATTTTCCTGCAATACTTCCTTCATCATCTACATTTAATTTACCGATCTTAGCTTTACCCTTTATTTCTTTCTCTAATTCTTCCAAAATAGGATTTTGCATCTTGCAGGGACCGCACCAGACCGCCCAAAAATCAACCAATACCGGTACATCTGATTTTAAAACCTCGGTATCAAAATTTTTTTCTGTCAACATAACTTCATCCATGCATGATCCTTTCAAAAACAATTCTTACT
>Ga0155406_129_pt1 | contig 18510 bp, 21 predicted proteins | sample RifCSPhighO2_02_FD_106374 | JGI IMG/M metagenome (GOLD analysis project Ga0155406, IMG submission 106374) | Candidatus Gottesmanbacteria bacterium RIFCSPHIGHO2_02_FULL_39_11
ACGTCCCGGAGTCGGATCATGGATGAGTCCTTTACCGTTGTAGCCGTAATTTCCCACAATTCCCTCGTGCTTATTCCAGTCAAATCCCCACCACATGGGATTGAAATTGGGAACTTTGGCAATAAGAGGATCATTGATCGTAAAAAGATTTCCGCCCGAACTCCCCATCCAGTCGACAGACCGGCTGCAGCAGAGGTTGCGGTAGATGATCGACCCTCCGGCAGAAAGCGCTTGCGGCTCATCGACACTTCCGGATACTCCTACATAACTGACCGATGTGGATCCCGGTGTCCATTTGACGACCGCATCATCGGGAATGGGAGTTTTGTTATTGGTCGGGTTAGTTCCGTACATCGCATTATCAGATCCGATGATCACAGGATAGCGCGTACCCGAATGAGTGCCCGTCATGGCAAACGGAATATACCCGTTGTTTGAAGGTATGGTATATTCTGCTCCGGTTGCGGCATCCATCATATAAGATACCCGTCTCCAGGGTTTATTTTTATGATAGGTAAAAATCCCGCTGGGAAAACTTCCTATTTCGGAAGCCTCAAGCTGAAAAAGACTGGTACTTCCCGACCCCCCGATCGTGTTCGTGCCGGGATCGAGGAAATCCCGGTACGCATAGGAGGTAAAAAAGGTTACATAGGATGCACCCCCTGAACTGGTATATATGACCGGCCAGAAGGATTGAGGCCCGTCTCCCCACATCTGGGACGGGCTTTTCCATTTGAGGGTTCCATTGGTAGTTACCGCATACCCGTAGTTGTCCATCGAGGCAAAATAAATAGCTCCGTTATGATAAGCAGCTGACTGATGAATCGGCCCAAGTGCCGCTTGTCCGGCAGGAGGATATTGCCAAAGCAAACTGCCGTTTGTTACATTGAGTGCATACACACGCCCGTCCCGGTTCGGCGCATACACAGTATTATTTACAACTAATGGATTAGCACTGTATCCGGCCTCAGCTCCGTCAAATGACCATTTTTCAGGACACATTCCTCCTGTCACATTGACGGTATCGATCGCATGAATCTTTTTATCATATCCTCCGACGTACGCGATGCCCTCGACAACCGTCGGAGAATTCCCGAGAGGCATCTCGGTATCAAACCGGCAGTGAATAGCTCCGGTTACAGCTTTCATGACATACATTCCCCGCGAGGTTGAGATATAGATCTGGTCGTGCCACGTAATAATCTGAGAGTTCATCGGGATAAAAGCTTCAATCGGACGGTACCAGACTGGTCCGTTATTTCCCGCCGTCACCTCCTGTGGTACCCTGGATGTTCTCTGGGGATTAGCTGCTACCGTCCACCAGTCTCCCGGTGTCGGAGTCTGCGCATGAACGGGAGAATTTGAATGAAGAATCAGGAATAACAGAATAATAATAAATGGAAGAACGGTATACTTCTTCATATTTTCAGAAATGAACCGCCTGGGCAAAAGTTTTCTCATTTTATCTCTTTTAAAAACTCTGCAGCTAATTGTCCAGTTTGGGCAGATGATTGATAGAATTCTTTCCACACAATTACAATGGATGCGCCGTTAAAAATTGCCCGTTGTGCTTCCCGACTGGTGTCTCCTCCGGCAATTGAAATAAGAACTTTGAAACTGCTTAATACTTTATTTATCTGTATATAAGGAATGGGAATGTTTTTATTAAAGTTTTCCTCATCAACTCCCCGGTGCAAAATAACCACATCCGGCATTTTTTTAAGCTTGCGAAGGATTTGTACCGGATAAGGCACGTTCATCATATCCACCATGCTGTCTATCCCCTCTTTCCTGCACGTATCAATAAAGACGTTGATCGTCTCAACCGGCGCAAGACCCAGAGAAACAGCAGCAGAAGCTCCGGCTGATTTGGCAATTGAGACCTCCGTTGCACCCCGGTCCATGGTCTTTAGATCCGCTATTATATAAGGAAGGGAAACTCTGCCGACTTTGTCCTGCCAGTAGCTTCGAAGATAAGAAATGGCATTGGTTCCATATGCTTTGATAAGAGGCGTCCCTGCTTCGATCAGGATCCGGTCAGAGGGAGGCAGGCGATAAATAATATCCCGTGCTTCATTTAAATCTGAATTTAATGCAATCTGCAGATATTTCTTTTTAGGATTTAAAATCATACTAGCATAGCATCCAAAGCCCGCTCCGGTTTTTAACAATTCCTTTTAACTCCATCATAGTTAAAATACTTCCGATTTTAAATGATGGGATTTGGGCTTTAATAATTAAATCATCTATATGCAAGTTTTCGTTTGTTAGAAGTTCAACAATTTTCTTTTCATCTTTTGATAAATTATTTTCTTCTCTCTTATTGGTTAATTGGTTTATTGGATAATTGGATAATTTAAGTCCTTCCAATACATCTTGAGCATGTGATACTGGCGTTGCTCCTTCTCTTATCAATTTAAAAGTTCCTCCCGAGAGTTCTGATGTAATCGGCCCCGGTACTGCAAATACTTCTTTCCCCTGCTCGAGTGCTAACCGGGCAGTTATAAGTGACCCGCTATCCTCTGCTCCTTCTGTAACCACAACACCTAAAGATAGTCCTGAAACGATGCGGTTTCTTGCGGGAAAAAGACCCTTTGCCGCAAACTGCCCTACCGGATATTCAGATATCATAAGCCCCTTTTCATGTACAATCTGCCAATATAGCTCTGTATTTGAGACAGGATGAATAATATCTACTCCGCATCCTAAGACTCCGAATGTATTTCCACCTGAGTCAATTGCAGTCTCGTGAGCAACCGCATCCACTCCATAGGCAAGGCCTGAGATGATCAGACACCCGGAGTAAACTAAGCCTGAGACAATTTTTCGGGTGACTGCCCGTCCATAGCTTGTAATTTTCCGGGTGCCCACAACCGCAACCGCTCTTTCCCAATTCCAATTTTTATTAATATCTCCCTTTATATATAAAAGGAAGGGAGAGTCTGAGATTTCTTTAAGGCGTTTTGGATATAGAGGATCATTCCATGTAATAATTTTAATATCCTTTTTGGCAACTTCTTGAAAATATTTTTCAGAGCTGAAAGTCCTTTTAAAATCCCACAATTTATTTACTAGATTTTGGGAAAGTCCGACTTCCAAAAGTTCTTTTTGAGATGCATTCCAGGCTCTCTCTGCGGTTTGAAAGTAGTTAAGTAAAAGTTTAAACCTCAGAGGCCCGATTCCGGGAAAAGAGGAAAAAGAAAGCCAGGCTAGAAGTTCTTTGTGGTCCATATGGTTATTATGCCACTTACTTTAAAAAAAAACTTTAACCTGAGAGTCACTGGGGAATAAAAATGAGGCGAGACAATGGCCGAGTTGAGCAGGGTTTAGAATCTAAACCCGTGTCAGTCAACTCAAATATATTTCCAAAAGGTATTTTTATAACTCTTTTTTCTCGGGAACCGTCATGTCTTCTGTATAGGTATTCAGGGCTACCTCGAGTAGGAGAGGAATTATCAGGTAAGCATGGACCATTATAATCCGCAGTTAAATTGTTTTTTTCATCTACTCCCAATTCGACCGGACCAAGTTGAAATGGAACAGCACCTTGGTTTATTCCAACACCCCCGCTCAGAGCTGCAAAAAATACTATACTGACAACTGACAGACCCTTTTTATATCCAATTTTTTCCAAAGCGCCCGGAAGATCATGATCAAAGAATTTTACTAGGTTTCTATCCCAACCGTAGATAACATGATGAAGTTTTTCTCCTGACATTTTTAGGATTGTAACAAAAAAAGAGGAAGAGTGTCCACCCTGCAGTTAGCCTAACCATTCAGTCTTTCCCGGCAATCATGTCATCGCGATCCCCAGATTTTATCGAACGAAAGTTGACTTATAATTCTACCCTCTTATAATGCTCTGGCACATGAAAGAAACAGATATTCTCTACGATACTCTTATGTACGGAGTACGGGATGTATATAATAATATTAAGCCTCCTGATGTCATAAATGGAAGGTGGAGTTGGATGTTCCCAGAGTATAGAGCCGGCAAACAACACATCCAATTATCTTTCGCTGAACCAGGGGACGCAAATACTCTACCAACTAACAGTCAATACTTAGTTGTGCATGGACAAATAGTTATACACGGCCAACTTAAGTATGAGGATAACGTTCAGCCTATCAACATACCTATAATAGTCAATAATACAGTTTATCCCTTTGGAAAAGGACTATTGGAATTGATTAGACAAATAAGAAAATCTTATGTGCTGGATAATAAATTAACACCTCGTTATGACACGGATGAATTAGGTCTCACAATTCCTAAGAGTAACGAATGGGTTATTTTTAGGCTTGCAAAGGGAAGACATATACTTCGTGGTGAAGTGCAGATTAGTGACAATTTTCAACCTAAAGATCATAAGTCCAAATAATTTCGTCTCCTGGTTGATTTATTTCTTTTTTACGCACTATAATGGCTGTATTGTATTAAAATAAAAACCAGTAAAAGAAAATGTTTTAAAACATTTTCTTTTACTGCATCAATATGTCTCAAGTGTCCAAGCGTTTTGTATCAAAACCTATACAGGAACGTCTGGAAATCCTTTTAGGAGAGTCCTTTCAATGTTTCCATACAGCAAAAGAACACCTGGAGTTTATGAATAGTTTACTTACGTCTACGGAAAAAGTTATGTTATCTAAACGACTGGCTATCGCTTATTTACTTTCGAAAGGACATACATACAGAGACATTAACCAAATCCTAAAGGTGAGTAATCCTACGATTCGTTCGGTAGAATTATTACTCCGGTACAAAGGAAATGGGTTAAAAAGTGCAATTCAAAAGGTCCAAAAAATACAGACCTGGAAGAAATTCTTCGACGAGATTGCAACTGCTACTTTGTCACTGTACGGATACGGAAAAGGAAACGACTGGAAATCCACTAAAGCATTTGAAATAAGACAGCAAAGAAAAACATTAAGTCCCCTTGCGTAATAAAAATCCCGTTATAATTTCCTAAGCAGAATGATAAAAGAAAATGTTTTAAAACATTTTCTTTTATTGTATCAAAATATATCAGAGTTTTGAGGCTTATGAAGTTATAGGGGGTTGGTAATATTATGCGGCCTGCCGGCACATCGGGCGCCGAGCACAAAAATTTGACAAGAGTGATATAATCACTAATTATGATTGAAAAAACACAATCTGGATCAACTGAACGGGCTCGTCCATCTGTATTAACTAGTCTAGCAAGAGAAGCAGGAAGAAAAGGTGCAGAAATACAATTTGGACTACGAAGAGCTTCACAAGTACTGTTTGACGTAGGAAATATGTTTAATCCCTTTGCCACCAACTTTTTCACAATATCAGATAAATTTAATAGGTATATGAGACCAACAGTGACCAATGCAGTTAAAATGAGTAATCTACCTGAAGGAATTCATGTTACTCCAGATGAAAAAGACAACAGTAAAATACCATTTGTAGTAATAACAGCAAATCCTAGTCCGCAAAATGCGATAAATGCTTATGCAAATGGTGCAAGTAAGTATGTTGTTTATGATGCCAGAGCTGCAAAATTAGCAGGATCTCTTTCTTCTTAACCATTTAGCCGGAACGGGTTTGAAACCCGTTCCTTCTCTCAAAGTTATCTATTAACTTTTTCAAAATCTCCAAATTTCTTTTATCCGGATATTTCGTTTCAAATCGAACAATCCCTTACAAAAATAGAAGATGATTTCATTCTTGACATATTGTCATATATATGTCATATTTAATATATGATGCAACGAACGACCCTCAGATTAAACAAGAATCTTAAGAAAGAAGCGGAACGCCTTGCGCTTGAGAAAGAAACTACTCTTCAAACTATTTTTAATGAAGCTCTGGCAATGTATATAAAAACAACAGCAAAAAAGAAGGCAAGAAAAATTATTGTAAAGACTCATGATCTGGGAGTCCCCTTGGATAATCTTACTCGTAAGGATTTTTACCCTGATCCGGATCCCTCCTTATATGCTGGTTGATTCCAATATTCTTATTTACGCAATCAACCTATCTTCACCTAAACAAAAACAGGCTAAAAATTTTCTGGAAAAAGAAGGTACCTCATATTTTATTGCTCATCAGAATATTCTCGAGGTACTTCGAGTTATTACTCATCCTGTTTTTCCTCATTTTATGACTATAAGTAACGCGTTAAAAACCCTTGAAAAAATAGTTGCGGGAATGACTATTATCGAACCTCTTCCAATAACAATTGATATCGCAAAAGACCTCATGATAAAATATCAATTGTCTTCCAATGCAATATTTGACTCTTATCTCGTCGCCACCATGCTCTCTCATGAAATTTATGAGATAGCAACAGACAACCAAAAAGACTTTGCGAAATTTCCTCAGATAAAAATAATAAACCCATTCAAAAGTTGAGTAATGAATTAAATCGTCAACACATAAGATTTTTCAAAATCTCCAAATTCTTTTTATCCGGTCCTTTGTCGTCAAATCCGGGAGTTTCAAGATAAATTACGGATTATTTCCTCAAGTATTTCTTTGGGAGAAACAATCCGCAGAGGCAAAAATCTCTGTTTAATATCCGGTCGAAGCAAATGCTTTTTATCAAGAGTAACCAAATGGGTGCATTTTGTGAGAATTGCACCGGCAATTAGATATGCATCTTCTTTATCTACTAAGTCAGAATAAGGCCTTATGGTTTCTTTTTCAATTCGTTTTCTTACTATGACGGCACTTTGTGCGATAAATTCTCCGATTTCTTCTTTGTTTTTTTTTATTTTCTTGGTGTGTTCCAATACTTCATCAATTGCAGTTTGTGACGTCAGTCCAACAACTAAATCTTGCTTGATATATTGAAACAGAATTGCTGAGCCGCCATTTGGAGAAAGTATTCCTGCAATTATTACAGAAGCATCTATAAAGACTTTCATGGATTAGAAAAAGAGGAAAGTTCAGCCTTTGCTTTTTTTGAAAGCTCTTTAGGTATTTTGTCCTCCTGGAGAAATTCATCTATTTCGGAGTCTGTATAAATCCGATAGGGTGCATTATTTCCCACTTGAGATTGGATAACGACCGTGTCTCCCTCCTTTTTAGCCTGAACTACATCTCCTTCCCTAATACCTAATTCCTGTCTCCATTTTTTAGGGATGGTCACCATGCCTTTCCCCAAAACTTTTAACCATTCCTCTTGTGGATTTTGAGCTGTAAGTTGATTCATAAAAGTTTATATTTCTAACTTTCTATATTGTAAACTTTCAAACTTATATTGTCAAATAGCCGTCACCAATATGGCCAGCACAAAAATTTGACAAGATTGAAAGAACTCTAAAAAAACCCTATTTCCAAAATCACTTAACTAACAGGACTTACGCAGTAAGTCGTCATCCTGAACTTGATTCAGGATCCAGGAATTAGTTAACTGGATTCCGGGTCAAGCCCGGAATGACAATCTAAATCCCTTTTCGGTACGTAAGTACTGTTAACTAAGACGGACATTGCTGACTTTATGGATTTACTTCAAAATGAAACAATTATTACTTCAATATCGGTTAGTGTCCAGAGAATAGCCACACATCCTGAAGATGATCTTACTATCGCAACAGCGCTTAGCGCGAAAGCGGATTACTTGGTAACAGGTGATGGACCACTGCTCCGCAAGGTCGGTAGTTCTTATCAAGGAGTAAATCTTGTTGCTCCAAGCGTTTTCCTCGAAATACTTAAAAAACACGGTTAAGTTCCTCCTTTTCTATTACTTATTCGTAATAAAAGAACATATTTTGCTTAGATTAATATCCAGCACTCAGATTTTTCAAAATCTCCAAATTCCTCTTATCCGGACCGTTGCCGTCAAAGCCCGGAGTCTCGATGATAAAAGGAAGATCTTTCAGCTTGGGGTGACTTAACAGCAGCCGGAATACTTCTTTCCCCACATTCCCTTCCCCTATATTTTCATGCCGGTCCCGCAAAGACCCGAGCAGATCCCTACTGTCGTTTATGTGGAAGAGTTCTAATTTGTCTAATTGGACTAATTCGTCAAATTTGTCCAAGAATTGGTCTAATTTTTCCGCAGTTGAGAGATCATAATTGGAAGCATGCAGATGGCAGGTGTCCAGACAAATTTTTAATCTCTTATCCGCAATGACTTTTACGATTTCCCCCAGCTCCTCAATCTGCATTCCGATTTTTCTGCATCCTGCATTTTCTAAAATAAGAAAAGTGTCCGGCGGAGTATTGGCAAGAATCTCCGCAATGTTTGTAAGTAATACTTTATACTTTCCCTCTGTCCTTCCCTCTTTGTAAGATCCGGTATGGACGATAGAACCTTTAATGCCTAACTTTGATGCAAGATTTAATTCTACAATCAGATTTTTTTTAGATTTTTCCCCGATTTCATTTTCATCCGCCAAGTTAATCAGGTAGGTTGCATGGAAATAAACGGGATGAACATTCAATCTCTTTTTCGTTTCTAAAAATATTGAAATTGCTTCCGGGGAAATATTTAGCGTGTTCCAAAACCGAGGACTTGCGGAAAAAATCTGCAGGGCATTTCCTCCTTTTTCCGCAACTGACTCAATTGCTTTGTGATACCCTCCGGAAATGGAAAGATGCGCACCGAGTGTCATAATATCATTTGTCATGCTGAATTCATTTCAGCATCTTCAGAAGATTCCTGAACCGAATTCAGGACAGGCTCTGAAACAAGTTCAGGATGACGATAACATCTTATAAATTGTTACATCGTAAAATTGTTTCATTTAATTGGGCACAATTCTGTATACTTTATCATCCCCGCTTTGTACGGTTCCCCGTCCGTCACGGTTGCTTGTTGTAAAATAAATATATCCATCAGGTCCCTCAATGACGTCCCGGACGCGCCCTACGGAAACTTCCGGAAGCTTTTCTTTATATATAATTTTATCCGGATCGCTCTCTGAGAATATGATTCTTAAAATTCCTTCTCCCTTTAGCATTCCGACAAACGCGTTATTTTTAAAATCAGGAAAAGCATCCCCGGTATAAAAAACAAGGGAAGCAGGAGCAATTGCTGGAGTATATTGGACAAGAGGAGGAACGGTTCCCTCCCGCGTTTCCTCGTGGGAAACGAGCGGCCATCCGTAATTGTGGCCCTTTTTTATGTGATTAATCTCATCCCCTCCTCCCGGTCCGTCAAATCCGGAAGGCCCGTGGTCAACTGCGTATATTTCCCCATTCTGAGGGTTCCAATCCAATCCCTGGGTATTGCGCAAGCCATATGCATATATGTAGGATTCAGGAAAAGGATTGTCCGTTGGGATCCCTCCGTCTTTATCCATGCGCAGTATTTTTCCGGCAAGAGAGTTTTTATCCTGGGACAAATTTTTATCCGTTGCATCCCCCGTTGTTACATACAGCATTTTATCCGGACCAAATCGTACTGCGCACCCCGCATGGCTGGATGCTGCCGGAATATCATCCCGTATGATTTTATCAACAGCTAATGTATCACCTTCATCTTTTAGCTTCGCTACTTTGTTTACCAGTTTATTATTTTTCGCATATGAGACACACACATACACTAATTTATCGCTTTTATACTCCGGTGAAAGCCCGATACTCATAAGACCTGCTTCTCCTTTTGGAGATACTTCTTTAAATACATACAAAGGATTTGGATTTAAATTCCCTGACACAATTTCCCGTATGTTTCCGTTTCTTTCAGTAACAAGGATCCGGTCAGAAGACGTAAATACCATACTCCAGGGAACAAAAAGGCCGCTTGCTACCGTTTCAATCTTATAGGAGGGAGTTTTGGTAGAAAGAGATGGAATACTTGAAGGGGATGACGACTCGGTTTTCGAATCTTGAATCGGCTGTTCCGGATGAAAAGGAAATCCTCCACGATAATAGCTGTATCCTAAAAGTCCGATAACTATTAAAAAAATGATTCCCAAAATTATTTTCATTTTAAATACAGATTGTCATTCCCGCGTTTACCCTGAAAAGTTCGCTTTTTAGGGAAGGCGGGAATCTATCGATGGATCCCGGGTCTCGAAATAATCCTAACGGATTTTCCGAGTAAACAAGCCCGGGATGACAGACTAGAAGTCATCTCTAAACTGTCATCCTGAACTTGTTTCAGAGCCTGTCCTGAATTCGGTTCAGGAATCTTCTGAAGATGCTGAAATGAATTCAGCATGACGCAGACGCGGAGGTTTCGAGACTACTTCTACGTATTACTGAATATTTTAATTGTTTCATTCTTAATTGTGCATTGTATATTGTTCATTTTTCTTCCCCTCCAAACCACTCCTCAAGCATTTTTTTTGCAATGGGAGCCGCAACGCTTGATCCCTCTCCCCCGCCTTCAACCAACACGGTAATTGCAATTTGAGGATTTTCAATCGGAGCAAACACCGTAAACCATGCGTGGGTATGATTCTCGGGATTGCCGTACTCTGCAGTCCCCGTCTTACATGCAACCGGAATCTTAACCAACTTCTCCGCAGAACCCGAGGCAGTTCCCCCATCAAAAAAGTTTCTTTCATCAACTTTTAACTTTAAACTTTTAACTTTAAACTCGAATAGCGGCCATCCCGTCCCCCCCGTATCACATGCCTGTTTCATCCCTTCTTTCACAAGCTCTATGTTTTCTTTTTTTAGTTTCAAATCGACACATTCATTTCGAATTTCGGATTTCGAATTTCGGATTTTTAACAAATGGGGTTTGCATGACTTTCCGTTACTGGCAATAATATTCGTCCACTGGTTGACTTGTAATGGAGTTGTGAGTATATCTCCCTGGCCGATACCCACATGATAGGTATCTCCCAAGTACCAATCAGCGTTTTTTACCCGTTTTCTCCACTCTCTGTCAGGCATCACCCCTCCTACCTCTCCTTCTATATCAATTCCCAAGGGCTTTCCCATACCAAAGCGCACCCCCCAATCCGCAAGCTTATCAACTCCGAGTCCTTCTGCCACTTTATAGAAAAAAATATCATTTGATCTTGCCAGAGCCCGTACTACATTTATCAATCCCTCTACTCTCCCGTACTGTAAAAAGTACCAGTTTCCAAAACTAAAATCTCCTACTCTTAATATTCCGGTGTCTTCAAACTGGGTTGATTTATCTAGGATTCCGCTCTCAAGCCCCGCGATACTTGAAACAATTTTAAATGTGGAACCCGGCGGATACGTACCGGATATGGCCCGATTATACAGAGGTAGATTAGGATCGAGTAGAAGTCTGTCAACTCCCTCTCCTTTTATAAAACTATTGGGGTCAAAAGAAGGCGAGGAATAAAGCGTCAGTATTTCTCCGGTTTGCGGAACGCTCGCGATAATTGCTCCTTTTTGACCGTCCAGCGCGCTTGCGGCAACTTCGGACAATTCCTTATCTAAAGTAAGGGTAAGACTTTGTCCGGGAACTGCATCAATTTTGCCTAGAAGTCTTGTCTTTTTGCCCCGTGCGTCAAACTCATAGAGATTTCTTCCATCCTCCCCGCGAAGTAAGTTATCATAACTTTCTTCAATTCCTGTCTTTCCGATGTAATCACCCGGCTGAAAAATAATAGGCGACCCTTTAAAATCTTTTTTTCCTGAGGGCTTACCTGCCTTATCCTCTCCTACTTCTCCTACAAAACCCAAAACATGCGAGAGTGAGGACCCAGCAACATATTCCCGAACCACCGTTTCCTGCAGTTCTCCTTCAGGATTTGCCGGCTCTTTTTCAAAATATAAATCTCCGCTTTCTGTTTTAAATGCAGGAATATTACGAACGAGTGGTGTATTATTTCTATCATATAAAATTCCCCTTGGGGCTGGAACTACACTTTCACGAACCCGATTATTTTGTGCCATCGCTTTGTATTTATCATGAGAAATAACCGTCAGATAAAAAAGTCTCAAAAATAATATTAAAAAAGCAGCACCTAAAAGTACGGGCGCAATAAATCTCCGCGAGGCAGTCTCCCTTTCAAATTCTTTACTCCCTTTAACCTTCGTCCTCTTTTTATGAGATGCTGCCAAAATATTATCTGAAAAAATATTTCCCAGTTTAGGAGACATAAGTATATTTTACCCTATTTTAAATACGAAATCCGAATATCCCGTGTAAATTTCAATGAAATTTACAGGGTAAACGAAATACGAAACAATATCAAAATTTTAAAAAAAAGAAAATTCCAAACGTTTTAAAGATTTTTTTATTTAACTATTCGAATTTGTTTCGAATTTCGGATTTCGAGATTCGAGTTTACACTTAAACACTTATCTTATTTCCTTTATACAGACTTGGATTTAATTTTTCAAAAAAAGTAAGAAGAATAAATCCGGCAACGGTAAGGGCCACAATTACTCCCCGATCCAGAGTCCGGTAATAAAGAAGCGACTGGACGATAGACGCGAGCGCAATAAAAAATATCCTAAAAAGTGGATTTCCTCCATACAGTTTTTTCTGATATCTCTTTGAAATAAAATACAAAATAAGAAAAAATAAACTGCTCACTCCCAGAATGCCTCCGCTGAATAAGTCTCTGACAATTCCTAAGAAAAATAGGATAACGGGCGAAATTTCCTCGCTGGAGACAGAAATTACGGCAATTAAAACTCCGGAAAGCGAAAAGGGCAGAACAGTTGTTTCTAAAATTATAGCAGTTAAAACGGATAAAAATCTGAATATTTTCATTGGGTGTTTACGACAAAAACCATTTTTAACCGATGAGGATCTGCATTTCCTTCAATTTCCGCTTTTTTATAGACGGAGACATCATCAGATTGGATGCGTGTGACTTTCCCGATAACCAGATCGGGAGGCAACCCGTCTTCACCGCTTGTTGTGACTATATCATCAATCAAAATAAGATCCTTCTGCAGAATTTTATCCATTTTGATCCTCTCTCCCAACAGTCCCCCTATTTGACCTTTTGTTCCCTTTTCCGTTTTTGCGCTTATTTTTAAATCAGAATCGGTTAAAAGCAAAACGCTGCTCCGGTTCTCATTTACATCGCTTATTTTCCCAATTATCGTTGTTCCCACAACAACCGGCATTCCCGATTTTACTCCGTCTCTTTCACCGACTGCCAAATCCATCGTCTTTGAAATTCCCAAAACCGGAGAGGCTATAAAATGAAAAGAAGGCGGAAGAGGAGATTCCAATTGTGTACGCAGCCTGGAATTTTCATCTGTCAAAATCTCAAGATTTAACTTATTTTCGTTATTTATTCTTTTGAGATCCCGGTTTTCCTGTGTAAGCTTGTCAATAAGAACCATTCTGTGAATATTGTAAGGAATCTCTTTTAAGGTAAGTGTCGTATCCCACAAAACTTTTTTAACAGGAAAGATAACAATGTTTGAAACGGAATGAAGAGGAGTCAAAATATGAACCATATCAAGCGCTATAAAAATAAGAGAGATGAAGATAAAAATAAAGATGCGGGAAGAAGTAGACATAAACGTCATCCCGACGAAAGTCGGGATCCAGATTTTTAAATTAATTCTTTATAAAGATCTTTCCATTCTGGCTAATATATAGACATAAAAGTATGGATTCATAATACCTGGATCCCGGGTCAAGCCCGGGATGACAGTTTATTTCAGCCCTCCCGTCACTTTCACTTTTTCCAAAAGTTTAGAGTTGCTTAGAAGAATATAAGCTCCTCTCACAACGCAGGTCAAGGGATCAGGAGACACCCATACCGGCATTTTGGTTGCCTCAGCAACTGCCTTATCCAGTCCCAGCGTAAGTGCTCCTCCGCCTGCTAAAGTAATTCCCTGTTCCAGTACATCTCCGATAAGCTCCGGAGGAATCTCTTCAACGGTTTCATTTATAGCATCAATAATTTCATGTATGGGGTTTGCAAGGGCTTCCCGAATTTCAGATGAGGAAAGTTTCACCGATTTTGGAAGACCGCTTTCCAGATCCCTTCCTCTTACCACCGTGTATTTTTCCTCACGGGTATGAAATGCAGACCCAATTGCAATTTTTGTCGCCTCTGCTGAAGGCTGACCTAAAAGAAGCGCATGTTTCATGCGGACGTAGGTAATGATTGCCTCGTCCAGTTCGTCTCCGGCAATTTTTAAGGACCTATTTATAACAATTCCGCCCAGTGAAATAACCGCAATTTCTGTTGTGCCCCCTCCTATATCTACAATCATGCTTCCCCGGGAATCCTCAACTGGAAGCTTGGATCCGATTGCTCCGGCCATCGGCTCCTCAACCAAATAAGCAGACCGGGCACCCGCAGCAAGCGCCGCTTCAGATACGGCGCGCCTTTCAACTTCCGTAACTCCGGAGGGAATTCCTACTACTACGCGAGGGCGCGGAATTCGTGGAATTATAGACCGGGGATTTTCATGAATGAGTTGAATGTAATGGCGAAGCATAGCCTCTGTTGCGTCAAAATCCGCGATAACTCCATCGTTTAACGGCCTGAATGCTTCAATGGTGCGCGGAGTTTTCCCAAGCATTTTTTTTGCTTCTCCCCCAACCGCTAAAATCTGCTTTGTTTTTCTATGACGGGCAACAACTGAGGGCTCGCGTATAACAATTCCTTTGTTTTTTACGGCAACGAGTGTATTTGCCGTACCCAGATCAATTGCCAGATCATGACTTGTCAGGGCAAAAATAAAGTCCAAAATCATATGTGGTCATTGTAGCGTGAGTGTAAGAATTTTGAAAGCGGGAAAGAAAACGATTGGACAAACATATAACATATGTTATAATTATAACATATGTATAAAACCGTCAGCATTCAACAGAATACTTATCAGGCATTAAACCGCATCGCTTCCCGTTTGGATAAACCAAAGGCGCAGGTTATCGATGCATTGGTAAAAGCATACACAAAAGAGATAGCAAAAAAAGAGAAGAAAGAATTAAAAGAGTATAACGCGAAAATAAATAAGCTGGCAAAGCATCTGGCCCAAACCGTTCGGGTGCCAAAGGGAACCAGAATCGATCTGACGGATATAGACCGTGACTTTGCTTATCTGGAAGAAAAGTCTTAATCTCCCCTATGTATCTGATCGATACCAATATTTTAATCGCTGATATTCTTTCCAAATATGAGACAGATAAAATCTCAAGAAAATACCGGAAATTCTATTCAAAAATTTCCCTCTCAGAACGCATCATTACAGACTTTATATTAGGAGAGTTTGAACAATTTATCAGTCAGGTTTTTCCCCATCGGTACAAGGTAAGTCATGAAAAAGGAAAAGAAATAGATGAAGCACTTCACGTTTTTCTGTCGGAAGCCATACACACCTTCACTCTGGATTATGCATCCACTTTCACAACCATAAAGGCATCGGCTTTATATGGAAAATTCCTGAATATCCATCCCATCGGTTTTTTTGACAGCCTGCTCCTGTCGCTAGCACAGGAAAAATCTTATGTTCTTTTAACCCAAGACAAACGTCTGACGGCTTGTGCACAAGAATTGAAAATAGAATTTGTGAATCTATAGATTACATAGTGAGAGAGGAAAGATTTTGAAAGCGGGAAAGAGGTATTGATTCAGTCTTTCCAGAAGGTGTGGACTCAACTCCACCCTCCAGGTGTGGAAGTCCTTGTAGCGTGAGTGTAAGAATTTTGAAAGTGTGAAAGAAGATGACAAATGTGAAAAAACGTGACGCCAGAGAAAGATTGTATAAAAAAAGGGTATTACCCCAAATTGATACGCCTTCTCCCTGGCGCCACCTGCTAATCTCTACGAACTACGTCTACGTCTTATTTGGAAGGCTCCTTTGGAACCTTCCCCGTCCCACCGCAAGTGGGACAATCTATGAGTTTTAAAACCTTCTGACTCTCGTCATAGGTCTCTATCTTGCCACTTCCGTGGCAAGTTGGACACGGCTTCGTTTCCATTACTTCTCACTTAAGTCTACCGGGCGGGGTAGATTTTATTTGCCGTTTTTAAAAACATCTCTATACCGTCATTCTGTCATCCTGAACTTGATTCAGGATCTTCAGAAGATGCTGAAACGAGTTCAGCATGACGGCTAGGGATGTTCGAACAGCTTGTTCTATTTTCTGCTTTCGCAGATTGTGATACATCCATATCTTATTTATATGAATGTTCACAAAGAACAAGCAAATTTTTCTCTCCTTTGACCCATACCGGGGATTTTTCATTAGTACTGCCGCTCCAGTCTATTTGAAAAATCGATACATCTTCTGATGTGTATTTTTATTTTGGATTTACACATCTTCCCATGTCCCAGCAAAGCCAAATGAAGAACAAATGAAGAAGAATTATTCTCCCTTCGGCTTTGCCGGAAATTTAGGCAGCGGCAATTACTATAAATAGTTCGTAGATTATTAATGTGCTCTGCAAACTAATGTCTGCAGTTTCCCTTTAACAATCTAATATAAATTCAAGCGCAAAAGCCTAAATCAAAATAGATCATCTTTAGGAAATAAGTCTTTAAACACTCAAAACCGGCGCTAATCAGCCGGTTTGTGTATTTATTCGACTCAATCAAACTATATCATAAAATTCTCATACAGTCAACTATAGGTCTATTAACTTTACTCATCCAAGATTCACTTGTCCTTTCTCGCCTCTCCCGATACAATGAATTCATGTCTAAAATTATAAACGTGGCTTCTGACGCCGTTTTAACCCTTTCTTTTCACCTTCTCTTTTTCTTCGTTCCCCTGTTTTTCCTTCCTTTTAATTTCGAGCTTTTTGAGTTTAATAAAATGATGGCTGTGTATTTTTTCGCAAGCCTTATTTTGGGAGCCTGGCTTATCAAAAGCATCACCGGGAAAAAATTCCAGATTGCAAGAACCCCTCTGGATATTCCTATCCTTTTATTTCTTGCTTCCCAAATTCTCTCAACCCTTTTTTCGATTGACCCTCACCTTTCTGTCTTCGGATACTATTCGCGCTTTAACGGCGGACTATTATCGATAGTCACTTATATCTTTCTTTATTACGCATTTGTCAGTAATTTTTCAAAAGAACACGTATTCTCTCTTCTGAAAGCGTCTTTGTCGGGAGGACTTATCGTATCCGTGTGGGGAATATCTGAGCATTTCGGACACTCATTCAGCTGTTTTGCCATCCAGGGACAATTTACCGTCTCATGCTGGGTGCAGGATGTGCAAAGCCGGGTATTTGCAACCCTGGGACAGCCCAATTGGCTGGCGGCGTATATGGCGATATTAGTACCGCTTAGTTTGGGATTTTTTATTAAAAGTTGTCATCCTGAAGCCGATTCAGATCGGCTGAAGGATCCCGTGAATATTAAATCCCAACGGGATTCTTCGGGCAAAGCCCTCAGAATGACGTCTTGGTTTAAAAGTTTTGTTTACTTTTTTCTCTCTCTTCTCTTTTTCTCAACCCTTCTTTTTACCAAATCAAAATCGGGATTTTTGGGAATCGTTGTTGCAATGGTATTTTTCTGTCTAGCGGTTTCTATCCGTTTTAAAAAGAAAATAATTGTTCCCCTGTTATTTGTTATCTGTTCTCTGTTATTTGTCTCTTTTCTCTTCGGTGCGCCCATTGAATCCATCAACCGGTTCACTCTCCCGCAACTGAATAAAACAACAAATAACAAAGAACAAATAACACCAATAACACCTCCTCCTTCAGAAGGACTTCTGGAATCCGGAGTCACCGGATCTGATGAAATTCGTAAAATTGTCTGGAAAGGTGCAATTGATATTTTTAAAGCGTACCCGGTGTTTGGATCAGGAGTTGAGACGTTTGCTTTTTCCTATTACAAATTCCGGCCGGTTGAGCATAACATGACGAGTGAATGGGACTTCTTGTACAACAAGGCACACAATGAATATTTAAATTATCTGGCTACGACGGGAAGTGTGGGAATCATAACTTACTTTCTATTTATCTTGGTCTTTATTGTTACAGTACTGAAGTGGGAGGTTAGAAATGAGAAATGGGATACTGAAGTGGGAAGTGAGAATTTCTTGAAATCAAAAAATCAAAATATCCAACCTCTTCATCTCACGTCTCACATCATACTTCTCACTTCTCTTCTCTGTGCGTGGCTCTCCATCCTCGTCACCAATTTCTTCGGATTTTCAGTCGTCGTCGTCCAGCTCTTTTTCTATTTAATTCCGGCAATGATGGTAGTTTTAAGCTCAAATTTTAAATTGAGAGAGATAAGACTTCCCAACTCCAATCTCTTTTTCTCTCTTTCTCTTTTTCTCTCTTTCTCTTTTTCTCTCTTTCTCTTTTTCTCCGTAGTTCGCGGATGGATTGCAGATTATTTCTACGCGGACGGATATCACGCAAGCCGGAGCAATGAATATACGCGCGCTTATGACAGTCTGAAAAAGGCTCTCAGTCTAAATTCACAGGAGCCGGTCTACTATGATGAATTTTCCTATGCCGCCTCAACCGTTGCAGTAGGACTTTCAGATACAGAAGATAAAAATCTCGCAAAAAGCCTGGCAGATGAAGCAGTTTTAGCAAGTGACACCGCGGTTTCCATTTCCCCTTCCAATGTAAATTTCTTAAAATCCAGAACCCGGGTTTTCTATACTCTCTCGCAGATTGATCCTAACTACCTGGATACGGCACTTTCCGCAA
>Ga0155406_132_pt2 | contig 18052 bp, 19 predicted proteins | sample RifCSPhighO2_02_FD_106374 | JGI IMG/M metagenome (GOLD analysis project Ga0155406, IMG submission 106374) | Candidatus Gottesmanbacteria bacterium RIFCSPHIGHO2_02_FULL_39_11
TTAATAGTTTTTTCACCATATACCCCTCTAATCCGCTTTGCCAACTCTACGAGTTGCAAACCGGAGTAAGACGGGTATAGATTTAAGCAGTGACTTATAGTTATAACCAAAATAAAAATAATTCGGAAGCGATTCGACTTCCTTTATTTAAAAAAATAAAAATATAACATAGCTTATATTATTTATAATAAGGGATTATTACAATTCACTTAATTTTTGATAAATATAAAGAAAAGTACTTTCAAATAGGAATATTCATAAGAATACAAAAAGTATCCAAAGTCTTACTTTTAAACAAAATTTCAAGATTATAACATTAAATAATAAATATATTATGAGTCTTGATTCAAAAAAAATATTAGAAATTCCTATTACAATATCCTCTAAAGAAAATATCCTAGAAGAAGTGGAAAAGTACTTAAAAAGGGGGCAATGGGCAATGGGCAATGGGCAAAAGAAAGAAGATCCTTTATTAATTTTTACCCCCAATCCAGAAATTATTGAATATGCGCAAACCGATCCTGAGTTCAAAAATATTCTTAATACCGCTGAGATAAATTTACCCGACGGAGCAGGCACCGTATGGGCTGTTAACCATAGTTATCAGGAGAAAATAACCCGAATAACCGGTATAGAGTTCATGTTGGACCTATGCGGTCTTGCCCGGAAAGAGACTATCAGAATAGGATTAATTGGTGGAAAAGGTGAAGTAGCACTTCGCACATCTGAGTGCTTGCAGAGGATATACCCAGGACTTAAAGCAAATGTTTTTGAGGCAGGGGAGATTAAAATGTCAAATATCACTACCTTGCCGGCAGGAAGACAATTTCAAATTTCAAAATTACAACCTGGTCATGCTGAACTTGTTTCAGCATCTTCTGAAGACAAAAGTCAGATCCCGAACCAAGTTCGGGATGACATTGAGAATATTATTCATTGGATAGAAGAGAAAAAAATTGGAATTCTCTTTGTCGCTTTGGGATTTCCTAAGCAGGAATACTTTATAGAAAATGTCAAATATCAAATGTCAAATGTCAAGTCTGATAAAGAGAAACCTCTTGTTCTTATGGCTGTTGGAGGGTCATTTGATTATATTTCAGGAAGAGTTAAAAGGGCTCCTGTTTGGATGAGAAATAGAGGACTTGAATGGCTGTATCGGCTTATAAAAGAGCCTTTAAGAATTAAAAGACAACTTAAAGGGGCAAGGTTTTTTTGGAGAGTGTTCAGAGACAAGTGACTTAAGTGACCTAGGTAACTTAGGATACTTAGGAATGGTTGAAATAAAAATTCTGTTTGCATTTTATCCTGTCATTCCCTACAATTACGGCAAGCAGTATATGAAGAAAAGTCATAAACCAAAAGTATTATTTTTATACGACTTTCCCCTTCATGGAGGTGGATCCGGAGCCTATGTAAAATATCTGGCGCTTCGACTGGTTGAAAAACACGGATATAAAGACAGAATAGCAATTGCATCTCCTGATAAAGAAGGTTTTGACCCGAGAATTAAGCAGTATTATATAAAGCTTCCCCAAATTCCTGTTTTTATCGGACGACCGGGACTCGAGCAGTCCAAAAAATACAGCGACCTGACTCCTTCTGAAATTGCGTCTTTGTATAAAGCATTTATAGAAGGAACTATACGGGCGGTTAAGAAATTCCATCCGGACATTATCCACGTTCATCATGTGATGGTAAATATGTGGGCCGCGCGGTTTATAAGAGGTATTTTTGGAACTAAATATATTGTTACTTCTCATGGAAGCTGTATCCACGCCATATCCCGTGACCGCCGGTATTTTAGACTAAGCCGCGACAGTCTAAATGCCGCAAGTGCTATAACGGTTGTGTCAGGAGATACCCGCGCGAAGCTTTTGAAAATGTTCGGTTCTTACCTTTCCAAAAAAACACGAACCATTCCGGGAGGAATTAAACTCAGCTCTTTTCCTCCTGAAAAAAATGTTGCTGCGATGCGTAAAGAAATGGGTTTAACGGATAAGAAAATTGCACTTTTTACCGGACGCTTAATTTCGGAAAAAGGAGTCGAGTATTTGGTTAAAGCGGCCAAAAAAATAAACGGGGTTGTTATTATCGCAGGAGACGGACCTCAAAAAGCATCTCTTGAAGAATTGGTTGTCAAAATGCAGCTTACGAATGTAAAAATGCTTGGATTTTTCCACGATCCCTCTAAAATTATTGATTTTTATTATATGTGTGATGTGTTTGTTTCACCGGCTGTGTGGGATGAACCGTTGGGACTGACGACCATTGAGGCGATGGCGTCTTATACTCCGGCAATTGTTACCCGGAAAGGCGGATCTATTATGGCAATAAAAGACGGAGTAAACGGGCTTTTTGTCAGGCCTAGAAATGCGAATGAAATTGCGAAAGCCGTAAACTATCTTTTTGGAAATGATGAACTTCGCAAGAAGATGGGACTTGCAGCGCGTAAAACAGTGGAGGAAAAATTTACCTGGACAAAAATTGCCCACCGTTTTGATCTTCTTTACCGAAATGTATCTAAGCCAAAGTAGATTTTTCTTCTCTTTTGTTTACACACCTAGTTAAACCCGTTATGATACGTATATGAGAATCGCAATTTTGGGATCTGTCGCAACCCAGATTCCACCTATTGGTCAGGCAGCCATTGAAACGTTGGTAAATTACCAGGCGTTAGGGTTAGCCGCGAAAAATCATCAGATACTTCTTTTTGCACCCGTTGGTTCATCTGTCTCTCATCCTAATATCCAGTTAGTGCCGGTAGGGAGGGGAGGAACATTAAGCGGGCAGGGAAAAGAAAGCGAAGAGGGAGAACTTGAGATCGGGTCTTCCTATAAGCTTAGACTTGAGATTGCGCATCTCTCCATTTTACTTCAAAAGCTTATCGATTTAAAAGATGAATATGATGTTATTTTAAATAACCTCAGAGGCGAAGCAGTTATTTTTCCTGTTGCAAAGCTTTTAAATAAAAAAGTATTTCATGTTATGCATATGCCGTTATTTGATGAGATTGCCTCTGTAATAAAAAAGTATCAGACCAGCCTTATCGCTATTTCCATTGCCCAAAGGAAAGCCTATCCGGATTTAAATTATGCGGCAACGGTTTATAACGGTGTTGACCCCGATCTTTTTTCTTTTAATCCCAAACATCTTGATTATTTTCTGTATTTAGGATCCATAACCCCGAATAAAAACCCGGCAGCAGCAGTAAGGGTCTGTCGAAGTTTGGGAGTTTCTCTTAAAATAGGAGGAAGAATAAAAGATGAAAAATATTATAAAAAGGAAATTGAGCCGTTTGTTGACGGCACACAAATCCAGTGGATTGGGGAAATAACTCAAGAGGAAATTATAAAAATGTATCAGGGAGCAAAAGCATTTCTTTTTCCTACTTTATGGGAAGAGCCATTTGGGCTGGTTTTAATTGAAGCTATGTCCTGCGGGACTCCTGTTATTGCCTATGCAAACGGAGCCATTCCTGAGGTGGTAGTTAATGGTAGGACAGGGTTTGTGATAGAAGATAATAGTGAGGAAAAGATGATGGAGAAGATGAAAATAATTGATTCTATCAATCGGAAGAACTGTCGTGAGCATGTTGAGAAAAATTTCACAATTGAGAAAATGGTTGAGGGATACAACCGTGCTTTAGCGGGAATTTCACAATGATACAATTTTACAATGTTACAATTAACGTATTCTGTGTATTTTGTCATTCCGGGCTTGACCCGGAATCCATCGATGGATTCCCGCCTTCCCTGAAAAGCGAACTTTCAGGGTAAACGCGGGAATGACAAAAAAATCCTATGCGCATAGCTCTTTTAGCTCCGCCTTATTTGTCGGTTCCTCCTAAAGGATACGGAGGGACTGAAAAAATCGTTTCCCTTCTTGCGGAGGGCTTGGTTGATTTGGGACATGAGGTGACTCTTTTTGCAACCGGGGACAGTCAGACACGGGCAAAACTGGATAGTATTTTTCCGGAAGGACTGGGAAACAGTGGTTTGGAAAAAAATAATATTCTTCTTCCTCTTTTACATTACACTCATTGTTTTAAGAGGCAAAAAGATTTTGATATGATCCATAATCACGCTCAATTTTATGCCATGCCTCTTGCGGAACTTTCCAAAACTCCGGTTGTCCATACTCTTCATGGGACATTATACGCAGGGGAGATATCTCCGGATAAACAAAAGACAGTTGCCATGTTTGGCCATCAGAATTTTGTAAGCATTTCAAATAATCAGCGGTTGGGATTTCCTGAGCTTAATTACATAAAAACCGTTTACAACGGACTTGAACTTTCCGAATATTCTTATATTGAAAAACCAAAAGGGGATTATCTTTTGTGGGTAGGAAGAATAACTCCCAAAAAAGGTCCGCTTCCGGCAATTGAAGTAGCTCGCAAATTAGGACGGCCTGTGGTTCTGGCTGCCGCGATTGATCCGGCAGATCAGAGTTATTTCGACCATGAAATAAAACCTTTTATTGACGGAAAAAATGTCAATTTTATAGGCGAGCTAAGCCATACGGGACTAAACAGTATTTATGGGAATGCGTACGTGACTCTTTTTCCTGTTTCATGGCATGAACCATTTGGACTGGTTATGATCGAGTCTATGGCAACCGGAACGCCTGTAGTTGCTTATAATATAGGATCAGTTCCTGAAGTTATTAAAGAGGGCAAAACCGGATTTATTGTGGATCCCAAACAGGGAGTTGACGGGCTGGTGCACGCAGTAAAAAGAATTGACTCGATTCAAAGAGGCGACTGCAGAACTCACGTGGTAGATCATTTTTCAAAAGAAATGATGGTTAAAGGATATGTAGAAGCCTATGAAAAGATTCTTTCCTCCGTATGAAAATCGCCCTTTACATATCTCCAGCTCATACGGTTCCACCCAATTCTCAGTTTATTCTGGCTCCCTGGTATCTGATAGGGGATATTGCAAATCATCTCTGTTGTGATCCCGACTTTGAGGTGACTCTTTTTGCCTCGCAGGGATCGCGCGTGCGGTCAAAACTCTATGATTTTGGAATACCGGCGACCAGTTTAGTAAAAAAAGATATGGCCCCTCCCGATTATAAAAAACGGGTACGTGAGGCTGAAGAGAAGCTGTTTACGCAGATGATCGCGGTTGTAAAAGAGGAAAGTATTGATATTGTTCATATCCATCAGCCTATTGAGCCGTTGTATCCGTTAGTCTCGGAGGCTCGAAAAATTTCACCAAAAACTAAATTTGTTTTTACCCTGCATGATCCGGTTTCACCGGAAAGGGCAGAGGCATTAAATAAGTTTGTCTCTTTGGGACAGTGCTATTTTATCTCAATCAGTCTTTCTCAATTTAAAAATAGCGGACTTTCAGCTTCAGCAACGGTATATAATGGAGTTGACTTAAATTATTTTAAATTCAATCCTCTCGGGGGGGACCAGTTTCTTACAGCCGGAAGAATAGTTCCTGAAAAAGGATACACGGACGCAATTTCAGCAATAAAAAAAGTAGAAGGGGCTAGTCTTTTAATTACCGGACAACTATTTCCTTCCTCACCTAAATCGGTTGACTATTTTAACTCAGCTATCAGTCCTGAGGTTAACGGGAAAACTATTTTTGCCAATCTAAAAATTGACCCCCATTTTATACGGGAGCAGTATCAAAAATCAAAAGCATATCTTTTTCCCATACAGTGGGATGAACCCTTTGGTTTGGTTATGATTGAGGCAATGTCCTGTGGGACCCCCGTTATTGCTTACAACCGGGGCTCAGTTTCTGAGATTGTAAAAGACGGGATAACGGGATTTATTGTTGAGCCGCAAGACTATCAAAAGTCTAAAAATTGGATCATAAAAAAAAGCGGAGTCGCGGGTTTATCTGAAGGAATTGAGAGGATATTAGCGTTAAATGAAAGTGATTACTTACAGATGAGGGCTGACTCCCGCAGTCATGTTGCGGAAAATTTTTCTACGGAAAAAATGGTTGACTCTTACAAAAAAGCATATGAGAAAGTGTTACAAACATGAAAATTCTTTTTGCATCTTGGGAAATGGACCCTTTCTTTAAAAAGGGAGGACTGGGGGATGTAGCCAACGAGCTTCCTGAGGCTCTCTTGAAACTGGGAACGGATGCGCGGGTAGTTCTTCCCTGGTATCTTACTATTCATCTGAAAAAGGAACACCTCACTCATATAGGTAATATCTATGTTAGTTATGACGGGAAAAAAGAAAAAGTTGCCTGCTTTATGACCTCTCATCCCGTAAGCCATGTTCCGGTTTATCTTTTAAAACATAAAAAGTATTTTGATCACATTTCTCCGGATTGTTTCCCCTTTTTTGATCTGTGTGTTGTGCAGATGATAAAAAAACCTATTCTGAAGTGGATTCCCGATATTATTCACTGTAATGACCATCATACCGGGCTTATCCCGCTTCTCTTAAAGATAGCCGGAGAAAAAACAATAAAAACGCTTCTTACCATTCATAATCTTATGTACCAAGGGAGGACAGATACGCGTGTTATTTCCAAAATAGGTCTTTCGGAAAGTAAGTTTAAATCGATTCGGTACGGAAACAGTAAAAAAACATTTAACATGCTCATGGAGGGAATCATGCACGCAGACATGGTTACGACAGTTTCCCCCACCTATGCGAAGGAAATCATGACAAAAGAACAAGGAGAGGGTTTAGATGAGGTTTTACGGGGCAAACAGGGGCGGGTATTTGGAATTTTAAACGGGATCAGGAGGGAAAATTTCAACTATCGTAAATTTATAGACGTTTCCGTGACTCAGGATGCAAAGTTCCGTGATTACCAGAATCTTCATGATCATATCTGCGGTTGGAAAAAGGCAAAAGAAAAAGATAAGAATTTTCTCCAGATGAAATTGAAATTAAAAATAACCACAGAAGTGCCTATCTTGTCATTTGTAGGAAGAATAGCTCCGGCCCAAAAAGGGATTGAGTTAATCTATGATTTTATAAAGGAAGTTGAGCCTAAAGAGTACCAATTTGTCTTACTGGGGACCGGAGATAAAGTATGGGAGGAAAAGATGAAAATGTTGGAAGCAGTTTATCCTCAGATGGTTTCCGTCAATTTACTCTATAGTGACAGCCTTGCCCACGAAATTTATGCAAGCAGTGATTTTCTTCTTATTCCCTCTAAATTCGAGCCCTGCGGACTTATACAGATGCTGGCCATGTACAACGGAACCCTTCCCATTGCTCATAAAACCGGAGGACTGAAAGACTCAATTAAAGATACTGTAAACGGGTTTTTATTTGAGAATTATTCACCCGTCACATTTTCAAATGCGGTTAAAAAAGCAATGCATATCTGGAACAATGATAAAAAAAAGTATACAGAAATGGTAGAATCAGCACTTGAAAGTGATTTTTCCTGGAGAGAAGAAAGTGCTAATAAGTACTTTGACCTGTACCATAAGCTGGTGACAAATACGGTGTAGTCTTTCTGTCATCCCCGCGAAGGCGGGGATCCATGATAGGTTATAGAATTCCCCCGATGGATTCCTGCTTTTGCAGGAATGACAAAATAGTATGAAAACTTCATTTGAGTTCTCAACCATCGCCATTGCCGCAACGTTTGACCACCTCCATAAAGGTCATGAGAAATTTCTTAATGAAGCATTTAAGTTTGGCAGAAAAGTAGTAATTGGACTGACAAGCGACAAGATGGCAGGGATGAAAATTCGAAATCCGAATGCCGAAATTCGAAACAAATTCCAAATTCAAAATTTTCAAACAAGAAAAGAAAATTTAGAAAAGTATTTGAAAAAAAACCATTTATCAAGTCGCGCAGAAATTATTGAAATACAGGATATTTACGGGCCGGCAATTGATCCAAAAAGTCATATTGAAGCATTACTGGTTACACGGGATACCTTAAAAGGGGGCAGACTGGTGAATAAAAAAAGAAAAGAACTGCATTTGTCCCCTTTGAAAATTATTACCATTCCCTTTCAACTGGCAGAGGATAGAAAAAGAATCTCCTCAACACGGATTAGAGAGGGAGAGTTAAACCGGGAAGGGAAAATATATAAAAGACTTTTAACATTTAATCCGCCGGCCGGCGGACCAATTTCTCAAGAACTAAGGTTAAAGCTGAAAAATCCTCAGGGAGAGCTTATTAAAGGGGATTCAAATGATTTAACTTTTGCTGGACTGGAATTGGAAAAGCGCATAGGATCAATCTCTAATTCTGAAAAGGTCGGACCTTTTCAATTCTGCGTTATCATCTCAATCGGTGATGAAGTTACAAAGCTTGCTAATCAGTTAAAACTTCCTGTTTCAATTTCAATTGTCGATTTTAAAGTGAACCGAAAAGTGAAATATTCACGGATTGAAGAACATGGATTTAGATCAGATTTTATTGAAAAAGGAAATATAGTAACAGTTCGAAATCCTCCCGGATACATAAGAAAAAGTCTGGTAAACGCAATTTACAGATCTATTAAACTGTTTTTAGAAAAAGGAGAAAAAACCATTATACGGGTCCACGGGGAAGAGGATCTTGCAGGACTTCCTGCAATTCTATTGGCCCCTTTGGGGACTGTTGTTTTATATGGTCAGCCGCAGGAGGGGGTAGTACTCGTTGAAGTTACTGAGAAAGTAAAAGAGAAGCTGGTAGAAATGAATGGGTAAAAAAAACAAAGAATTATATGAAGAAAAAGTTCGGAACATGGTTTCTGAAAAAATGGGAGGATAGAATTCTCCGAAAATTTATTGTACCCCGCTTACCTGCGTGGATTGAAACCTACCACCTGACACTTCTGACAGTTCCTGAGGGCCTTCTGTGTATTTTAGGGGGATATTTAGCTAAATGGGATTATTCTTTTTTGTGGCTTATGAATATCGGTGTATTTTCTCAATATATTACGGATATTTTAGACGGGGAATTGGGAAGGTATCGCAATACAGGTCTTGTCAGGTGGGGATTTTATATGGATCATCTCTTAGACTATGCTTTTCTTGCGAGTATTTTAGTCGGATACTCATTTATAACTCCTTATGAGTATAAATGGGCACTTTTCCTAACGCTTGCGGTTCTGGGAGGATATTTTGTGCATAATAACTTATATTTCGGGGCAACTAAAAAATTTGAGGTTGCTATGTTTGGATTTGGAACTTCTGAAGCACGATTTATATTTATTTCAGTAAATACGATGCTTATCTATTTTGGAAAAGTATATTTTATTTTTTTCCTTCCGTGGATTTTAGGAATTGTTTTTATAGGACTTGTAGTTACCGTCCTTATTAAACAGAGAGAACTGTGGAAATTAGACCGCGAAGAAAGAAAACGGTAAATGTGCTAAGATATACTTATACAGCCTAAAAATTCATGAAAATAACTATATCTCCCAAAAGTAAATTATTCCCCGGGTTTGCAACCAGAATAGAAAAGGAAATTAAAGATAATGTAACCATGCATAACGTACTTCTTTTTCTCTCGGGAGGAAGTTGTATAAAAGCCTATCCCTACTTAGCAGAAAGTATTCTCAGGCTTTTTAGAAATTCAGAAGATGATGATATCCAAAACCTCACAATCTTGCAAGTTGATGAAAGATTTCAGCCTAAAAAGAAGGAAGATACCAATGCCTATCAGATGGAAAAGGCCGGACTTTGGAAAGCATGCCAAAAAGCAAATGTGGAATATTATACGGTTTCACAGGAAAGAAGTCTGGGTGATTCTGTAGAATTTTATAACGATACGATGAAAAAATTTAATATTTCACGCATGCCTCAGTTTGATAAAGAAGGAACACAGAGGAAGAAAAAGATGTATCAGATCGGAGTTTTCGGCATCGGGGAGGACGGACACACCGCGGGCCTTTTGCGGGGATACGAATCTTATTGGAACACAGAAAGTTTTTATGTAGGATATGAAAATTCAGGGCAATTTAAAAACCGGATTACTCTTACTCCCTGTTCAATTAAAAAGATGGACATGATTTTTGTTTTGGTACAGGGGGATAAAAAGAAGAAAGTGTTGAAAAAATTGAACCATTTAACCATGAAACCATGTAGCAATGAGGATGAAAAAGAGCTGGAAAATAAATTTCCTGCGGTAGTTTTGAGTGATATTCCTCAAGTTGAGATTTTTACTGACCAAAAAATAAGTTGAATAGGAGAAGTTGAAAAATATGAGAAAAAAGGGAATAATAATATAAGGTTAAAGGTTAAAGGTTAAAGGTTTTGAGTTTGAAGTTTGATTTTGTTTTATCTTTAACCTAAAACCTAGCACCTGACACCTATTTTTATGAATAAATACTTGCCCATTGTGCTTATTATTTCTGTTCTTCTTTTTGGAGCGGCCGGGTTTTTTTATGTTTCCTCTCAGAAAAAAGAATCCGTAGTTTATAAAATCACAGATTCTATTCCTACTCCGGGGAGTGCAAATGAGAGTAATTCGAGAATAAAAACAGAAATAACACCGCCCTTTCCTACTGAGGTGATATTAGCAGCTATGATTCCTTTGACTATCGACTTTCCCAAAGATGGCAGCACTATAACCTCTCCCAAAATTCAACTTACCGGAAAAACAGTTCCTAGGGGTGAAGTTTTTGTAAATGATGCCGGTACCAAAGCAGATGCCAGAGGTATTTTTAAAGTAAATTTAACCCTGGATGAAGGGGATAACTACATACTCGTTTTTGCAAATGATGAGGATGGCAATTATGCCCAACAAGAGATGACCGTGACGTATGAAGTTAAATAGTTATCAGTTGTAGGTTAATGGTCCAAAGTTGCAAGTTATTATTAAAGTTACTACTATAGATATACTATGAAAAATAAAAAACTTATTATTTCAGTAGTTTGGGGATTAGCCTTTTTGTGCTCGGCCTTGCCTGTTTCCGCACAGGGAATCATGTTCAGGAGAGAAGAAATTAAAAACGAAATTAAAGAAGGTATTAAAGACGGAACTGCGGGAGCACTTAGAGAGAAGGGAACTCCGGTTCCAAATCTCAAAGACAGGGTCAAAGCGCTTCTCCCGATCCGTGTTCTGATCGGGACGGCCAAACTTACCGCCATAAGCGGAACTACTTTAATCGTTGACCGGGAGGAAAAATCATACACGGTAAATACAGGCACATTTGATAAATGCGCGACCCAGCTCAGACGCCGGTTCTGGGGAAAATCAGAACTTTCCGAGTTTAGCGTGGGAGATGTATTAAATGTCATGGGGTACTGGACAGATGACACTAAAACAGCAGTCAATGCGTGTTATATAAGAAATATATCGATCCAAAAAAGATACGGAGTATTTATAGGGGAAGTCAAATCTGTATCAGAGGGAGGCTTTGTGATGACGACTATTTCAGATAAGAGGTCTGATCAAACTGTCACTATTATCTCATCAACTAAATATACGAACCGAAGAGGAAGTATCATTGCAAAAAGCGATCTTGCCATAGGGCACAAGGTGCGCGTCCGGGGTTTATGGGATAGGAACGCAAATACGGTAACTGAAGTAACTGAGGTAAAAGATTTTTCCCTTCCCCCGCTTCCGACCGGAAGAATATCTGCAACACCAACTCCTACAGAAGGATAACTATTAATCAGGTGTAAGTCGCAATTGAGGCAAATTTGCAGGAGGTACCTCATTCGTTTTTGATTTAATGTATTTCTCTATTGTGGGTACTTTTCTTAGAAGCCTTAGTTTTATCGAATCACTGAAATTATCCCATGTATCCTGAACGGCTGTATGTCTTGAATGGATAAGCATATACAAAGGAAGAATTAAACCTGCATAATGCTGATGGGTGTAATCAAGAGGGGATTCATAGGAATCAGCTTCCGGATCCTGAGAGCTTCCCCCGAAAAAACTATACCAAAAACGGCGTTCCAGTGAGTCTGTTGTCTCCTGGCTGAAGGTATTTGGGGAATTTTCATTGATGTGAAGCATCCGGATAATAGTATAAAAGGATTGTACCAATGTATTCCTCCACGCAGTAACTCTTTGCGGGTCTTTTTGGTCTTCCTGAAGGGTGAGAATACCGTGATTTACCAGTTTCCATATATCATTATAGCTATAACGGTCGGGGGGAGTTGTTATGGTATGTTCTTCTGAAAGTCCTCTTATTAGCGTTTCAATTGTCAGGCTAAGTAAAAACCGGCCGGGATATAAAGAAGAGTCGAAAGTATTTCCTCCATCCAGCTCCCGGGTAGTAGGAGGTTCCATGATATCTTCTTCTATTAATTGAGTTATGTATGATTGTTCCATGCCTGAAGGGAGGTAGGGGTAATACGAATCAGAGGGATTTTTTTTAGATGCTTCTCTGGACTGATGGGATAAAATATTATAGGAAATTGCAAGAGATTCATCCAGATAAGGGTGTGGTCTAAAAAGTTTATGAAATTCAGAGGGATATTCATATTCCAGTACGCGGTGCCAGGCTTCGTGGTCTTTATCTTCCTCCCGACCCGGGAGTTCCAATCTTCCTTGTTTATTGATAAATATTCCCGGACCGTAATCCATAATCCATCCCGGAGGGGCTTTGTAAGTGGACTCAATTAATATTTCATCCAGTATGCTGATGGTAAAAATGGCGGGAGGATCGGTGTCTCCTACAGCAAAGAGTAAATGAAGAAAAGCGTTTGTGTAATCTTTGGCCATTTTTCTTTCCCAATCTACTGTGAACAACGGTCTTTCCTCCGCGCGGCGGACTTGTGCTAAATAATGGAGTGCATCTCCTTCTTTGATCGTATCCAGTTTATAAAAAATTCCTTTTTGCGAGAAGATCTCTATGCTAGGAGGTCTATTCTGAGAGGATGAGGGTAAATCTATAGGATTCACACCCTTTAAACCTTCCAATAAATCAGAAAATATTATGTGATAAGGATCCAAATCATCCTGTCCCGGTGGATTAAAAGAAGAAGCATATTTAAAGTCTCCATGCCAGTCTCCTGTCCGTTTCAGAGCTGGTAAGGGGTTATTACGTTCCCTTAATTCCGTTTTGACCATATTTTTCTTTCTAAAGTGAAATTATCTAACGTATTATAGTGATTTTCATGGTAAAATCAAATAATCATGACTCCTATTGCCCCTGACCTTTCCCAGAATATCGCTACAACCATTTACCTCATATTTGCCCATAATTATATCGCTTTTGCCTATCTTACCGGCATGCTTGTAGGAATCGGCCTGGCTATATGGAAACCGTCCCGTTTTTCCCTATTTGTTTTTCTGGGCTTTGCCATTCTTCTTTTTTCATTTGAATATGACAAACACATTATTGAACCCCTTCGGAATCAGACGATTACTTCTCTTGTCACCGTCACGCCCCATTACAAAGTGAGTAAAGTAATTGACGCGTTAATTTCTGAAATTTTTCCCGTTCTTTTTTATACGGTGGGATGGGGGATGGTATTTACCTCAATTGTCTATGCGGGTGTAAAGCTGGGAAAACACCGTCACTCCCCTTGAATATTTACCCTAATTCCATTATTCTGCCGTCATGAAATCGAGAACGAGAAGAAAAAGAGCTTTTGAGAGGAGAAAAAATTCATTTCTAAACCTTTTTTTACTTTTTCTTCTTTTTTTCTTTTTAATTTTAGCCTTTATAAAAGAGGATTTTCAAAAAAGGCCGGAAAAGGTAGAAGAGTCATTAGACCTTGATCCCAGGGACATGCCGGTTGTTCTTTCCGTTTCTCCGACTCCTTATTCTAAGTTGCGACTTCCCATCCTTATGTATCATTATGTGGAGCATGTAACGGACAAAAGGGATACGATCCGTCAGAAGATGGCGGTAAACCCGGAAGAGTTTGAATTTCAGATAAAATCCCTTAAAGATGCCGGGTATACCTTCCACTTTCTAAGTGAGATTCCAAATATTATCTCAGGAAAAGCCCGCTACCATCCTAAGATGATTTTTTTGACATTTGATGACGGGTATGAGGATTTTTATATGGTTGCTTATCCTATCCTGAAAAAGCATCTGATTAAATCAACGGAGTTTATCGTCTATGATTTTATAGGCCGCTACAATTACATGAAAGAGGATCAAATTAAAAGTATCGTTAGCGACGGCTTAGTTGAGATTGCATCCCACACGCTTGATCACACGGACTTAAAAGGGGCATCTACAGAAAGTGCGACTCTTCAAATTACGGGAAGCAGAAAAAAGCTTTCAGAGAAATTCAACGTTCCTGTCACCTCTTTTGCATATCCGTTCGGAGCCTTTTCCACATACACGGTCGATTTGGCAAAGCAGGCAGGATACACCCTGGCTGTTTCTGTGATCCCGGGTACCCAGCAAGGCCAGGAAAATCTATTTTATCTAACCCGAATTCGTCCGGGAGTGTTGGGAATTGAGAATGTGGTCAAAAACCTGGAGAGCTATAGGAAGTAAGAATTTAATTTTTAAGTGAGTCTTGCGATTGGGTATATACTTCGTATATACTTTCTCATATGAATACTTCCATGATCACAATCAAAATTGATCCGGTTACCAAGAGAAAAGCCCAGGCGGTTGCTAAAAAAATGGGATTATCTCTCAGCGTTCTTGTGAAAGGTTATTTAGCTCAGGTTATACGGACTAAAACAGCAGTTTTTACGGATGAAATACCTAACAAGTATATGATAAAAGCTTTGGAGGAGTCCAGAAAAGATGTTAAAGAGGGATTTGTGTCACCCTCTTTTAAAACTGCTAAGGAAGCTATAGAATGGCTTAAGAAACCCAGGAAAAAGTATGTAAATGGTCTATGGAGATAAAGTTTTCAAAAAAATTCAGTAAACAAGAACAAAAAACACCCCGTTCTATCCAATTATCCCTTTATAAACGATTAAATATTTTTGCTAAAGATCCTTTCAATCCAGTACTGAATAATCATTTACTTGGAGGGACATTAAAAGGCTTTCGTAGCATAAATATTACTGGAGACTGGAGAGCACTATACATTGAGAAGACCTTTGATGATGCTGGGCTTGTAATTACTTTTCATCTGCTTGGTACTCACAGCGAGCTTTATGGGTAATGTACATTCTAAATTCTTCATTGCGTATTGTTAATTGTACAGTGTACATTGAGCGTTTAATATTTTGTATGATAAAGTATGGTTATGATAAGCTCGCTTTCTCCTTTTGTGATGGTTATCTTTGGAGCAACAGGAGACCTCACCGCCAGAAAATTAGTTCCTGCTCTTTTCCATCTGTATACTCAAAAAATACTTCCCGAAAAATTTTTAATTATCGGCATGGCGAGGCGTCCCTTCACCCATGATGAGTTCAGAACGCTGGTGAAACAGGCTGTTGGACCAGTGCACCAATTAGACACATTAGACCAACTGAACCAATTTGTGGAAAACATATTTTATCAGCAAGGGATGTTTGAAGATGATCGTGCCTATGAGGAAATTGTAAAAACATTGAAATCATTTGATGAAAAAATGGGCGCGTGCATTACGCGGTTTTTTTACCTCGCGACACCTCCTGCAAACTACGCGACTATATTAACTAAACTGGAATCGTCCAAGCTTTCAGAAGGATGCGGACAGGGATCCATAAAATGGACCCGTCTTCTTATTGAAAAACCCTTCGGAAAAGATTTAGAAACGGCTAAGATGCTTGAAGAGAAACTTTCCGGTATTTTTGCGGAAAAACAAATTTATCGGATTGATCACTATTTAGCAAAAGAAACTCTTCAAAATATACTCTATTTTCGTTTTGCCAACGGTCTTTTTGAGCCAATGTTGGATAAGGCACATATCGATCACGTGCAAATTAGTCTCCTTGAGGGAAATGGAATCGACCGAAGGGCTAAATTTTATGAAGGGGTAGGGGCGCTTCGGGACACCGCGCAAAATCATCTGATGGCAATGCTTGCTTATATTGCCATGGAAGAGCCCCAGGGCTTGGGAAGCGATGCGATAAGAAGCCAGAGAGTAAAAGTATTAAGATCCATTATTCTCACCCCTGAGGAAAAAATGGATGAAACGGTTATACGGGGGCAATATACTTCGGCGGTTATTGACGGAAAAGAAATCTTAGGATACCGGCAGGAAAAAGGGGTGGATCCTGCTTCAACAACAGAGACATTTGTTTCTTTTAAACTGTTATTAAGTGCCAAAAGGTGGGAGGGAGTTCCTTTTTATCTGAGAACCGGGAAGCGAATGAGCACATCCCAGGCCCGAATTGATATCCAGTTTAAAAATCCCCAGAATTCTCTTTTTAAGCAGATTCAGCCTGCCGGAAACTCGCTTGCCAACATTTTAAGCATAAGGGTACAGCCGCGGGAAGGGATTTCCCTTCGTTTTTATGCTAAAAAACCGGGTCTTTCTCTGGCTCTAACCCCTGTTGATATGGATTTTTCATACCTTCGCTCTTTTAAGAAAGATATTGATGATTCCTATGAAAAACTTCTTCTGGATTCCATGCTTGGCGATCAGACCCTTTTTGCAACTGCAGCCGGATTTAAGGCAACGTGGGAGTTTGCCACACCTATCCTTCGCCATTGGGAAAAAAATTCAGACAGCCTCAAATTTTATCCGGCAGGTACAAACGGGTCAAAGGAGTCTGATATTCTCCTTGCAAAAGACGGAAGAGAATGGACAGAATAAGAGAAAAAGAGAAAAGGCGAAAGAGAGAAAGAGGCACTAGCCATTAGGAAGATACCAATATAGCAGTCTCTTTTCAATTTTAAAATTCGTGGTATACAATAATTACATTATTATGAAAATAGGCTTTATCGGTCTCGGAAGAATGGGAGCTAACATGGTGCTTCATATGCTTGAAGAAGGAGTTGATGTGTCGGCATATAACAGAAGTCCTGAGAAGACGAAGGAGTTAGTTGAAGAGAACAAGCAACAAATAACAAATAACAAAAAAAAAGGAACATTAATTCCCTCCTACTCAATTAAAGAGCTGGTTGGTCAGTTGGCTTCTCCTAAAATAATCTGGATCATGGTTGCAGCAGGAGCACCAGTTGACTCTGTGATTGAAGAACTCTTAAATGCAGGCATTGGGCCTGGAGATATTATTATTGACGGGGGAAACTCTTTTTATAAAGATACAGAAAGAAGATTTAAACAACTGAAAGAAAAGAAAATTCATTATCTGGGAATTGGAACAAGCGGAGGATTAGATGGTGCCAGAAACGGCGCGTGTCTTATGATCGGGGGAGAAAAAGAAGTATTTGAAGGTCTTACTCCACTATTTAATTCTCTTATTGGAACGATGGGAACTTATACATATTTTGGAGAAGGGGGAGCAGGTCATTTTGTAAAAATGGTTCATAACGGAATTGAATACGGTATGCTTCAATCAATTGGTGAAGGATTTGACCTTCTACATCAAAGCCCATACAAACTAGATCTTAAAGCAGTCTCCGGCAACTGGACAAAGGGGAGTGTTGTTCGGGGATGGCTTGTGGAACTTTTGGATAAGTACCTACAAAAGGATCCGAATATTACTCAGTCAGATGGCAGAGTGGGTGGGGGGGAAACGGGAAGATGGATGCTTGAAACAGCAAAAGAAGCCGGAATTAAGATGTATGCACTCGAAGCGGCAGTAAGGTATCGCGAAGACTCTGGAAAAGGTCCGACCTTTACAGGGAAAGTAATTACGGCAATTCGGTGGATGTTCGGAAGACACGAGAAGTAATCGAAAATTCGAATTTATCCTCTGGAGCTATAGTTTGATTTACACCGTTCTCTCTGAGATTTTGCTACCTCTGCCCATCCCGAGCTTTTAACATTTTTCGCGGCGCAAAAAATCTGCCCTTGCTCCCTTGTTCCTTCAGGTTCATATACCGATAAAGCAGGCGCATTTATAAGAAGTTTATCTACATAGTCTCTCCACTCGTCCGGAGTTTTACCGCTTCGCGCCTTAATTTGTTCGTCTGTCATTCTACCATTTTTAACTTGCTGTAGTACAAGATGATACCCATTAGCACTCATGCCATAGTAATCCAATACATTACAATGGAAGTTTCTTGTGTCGCAATGAGAACAGACGTCTTTAGGTGGGCCCATAATTAAATTAAGATCTGAATCATACAAATTAAGCTTCTCTTTGTCAAATAACGTTGAATCATGGGAGAATGTACCCTGCCT
>Ga0155406_103_pt2 | contig 17261 bp, 22 predicted proteins | sample RifCSPhighO2_02_FD_106374 | JGI IMG/M metagenome (GOLD analysis project Ga0155406, IMG submission 106374) | Candidatus Gottesmanbacteria bacterium RIFCSPHIGHO2_02_FULL_39_11
AACATACAGCATCAAAGATAGAATACGGTTAACTTTGATAGACATCTGGCCTTTCGTTTACCGAACTATTAATGCTTTATTCTTCGGTTTTCTAAATTTTTTAAAGAGTCTTCTTAGCGGATTGTGGAGATAATATCAACTTGATATAATACAACGACTTCTACATATGGTTTTATGTTTAATTGTTGCGAAGCGTAAGAAATTTGAGTTTCAAATTTCAACGCTTCAGCAGCTTTAAATTTCGAAGAAATTTTTTCGCTGCGGCGGTAGTTCAGCGGTAGAATATCTGTTTTCCAAACAGAGGGTCACGGGTTCAAATCCCGTCCGCCGCTCCATACGGGAGTAGTTTTGTTGTAGTCTAAAATTTCCACAAGTAATCCATCTTTCCCCGAGTTCGAGTCTTAATTTTTACAAAAAATCAGCTTAGCCTGGATGGAGCTTACTTCTTACTGGCAATGAAGTATCTTCTTCCGTTTACCCTTGCGAAGTCGTCTTTACCATCAAGAATCCTGTGGTACTGCCAATTAAATCGATCTCCTAAAAAAGATGGAGAAGAAACATCAGTAATCTGGTCTGTTTTTTCTACAGAGTATGAGCTAGTCACTAAGCTAAAATCGGGATCAGGAACTTGCATATCGAAGTGCTTGTAACCTTTTTCTTCCCTTATCTGTTCAAATAAATCTAACGCTCTTGCCACGGTCAAACGGTCGTTACTTTTCCATTCAGATACAGTGGTGTTTCCAGATGGCTGATAATAAGTGCCAATTAACACCGTGTGAGGAGTATTGTTGTTATCGTAAAAGGTCGCTAGAAAAGAATTATATCTTGGATCATTAACCATATCAGTCGCGGCTAAACTTCCTGAGTCTCCCATGTCTTTTAAGTCTTGTTCTAGGTGATTCGATCGGATGACAAAACCAATAACTTCTATTGCTTGGCAGTTTCCGCCAGCATGATATTGACTGAGTTGTGATGAATCTACAATAAGGGGTTTATTGTCCACGACGACCAATGCGCCTCCCCTTGCGTTAAAATTTCCTGTATCAGCATTCAACAACACCATCTGTAGTTTGATATGCTGAATATAGTCTTGGGACATAACTGTTCACTCGTGAGTCAAGTGATTGCTGGTTTGTTGGTAAAGTAGCAAATGGTCCACGAGCTTCTGCTGTTCTTGAAAAGTTAACTGCATTTAAACCAGAGCCTATTTCATCCAGCACTGCTTGTATTACCTCAACACGACCAACATCAGCAACTAAAATTGACAGAGTTTCTCCGGTTTTTGTATTATGAATAACCCGAATTTCTTGAGAGGTGAAACTGTCATCAAGCCATTCTTCGTTAGACTCAATTTTTTCTCCCAATTTAAAATTTGGAGGAGCTTCAGACTGTAAAGTATGACCTAGTTGTTCTAAATCTTCAGTTATTTCTCCTGTTCTGATTGATTCCAGTAATTTATCTCTAAACTCGGGATTAGTCAGGAATTGAATCCCGTAATAAAGAAATTTTCCTTTCGTAAGAACCTGGTCTGCAACTAAAGCAGCTGAGGGAACTCCTAATCCAATTACGACTTGTCTTCTGGATAATTTGACTCTACCTATCTTTTCTAGAAAAGCATCGATACTTCTATCTGATTTATTTGTGCTCGCATCTGCCTCTCCAGGATCTTCTTGTATTTCCTGAGCTGGCCTCCGGAGGAGATCTGAAAAGAATTTTCTTCTTGAAGGGTTGTGAACATCATTCTCTGACATATGTACTTAGTATATCAATAATTTTGTTTGTGTGGTTAGATTCTATTGAACAACTCAACTCCGTTTATAAAAATTATTCGCTTTGCCAAAAACCTCCATAAACAAACATAAATCAACAGTCTTGAGGTGGTTTTTAAATTCAGTAAGTTGTACAATTAGTTCAGGAGTGAAGGAAGACCGAAGGATGATTTTGACAGCAGTGGCAAATGTCATATCAGTCTGGCTTAGAAGATATGATTTGATATGGTCATCCAGGCCAGGCAGGTTCGCAAAGCGATGCAGGCGGGGTAGACCTGCCCGAAATGCCGCGGTGGCGAAATGGTAGACGCGCACGCTTCAGGAGCGTGTCCTTCAACAAGGATGAGAGTTCAAGTCTCTCCCGCGGCACATACGCGGCAGGCGGGCGCGCCCCGCTTAGCGGGGTTCCGCAAGGATTGGAGGTTTTTCCGCCAAAGGCGGACTAACTCTCAGTAACACTCGCATAAAGCTCGTGAACTGAGAGATTGAGCAAGTCCTCTCGCCTGCGCAGGTTAATTTCTGACACAACTGGAAAGTACCATCTCGACCTATGGTTATCGGTGTCTTTTTGGCCTTATTTACCTCTTTTTTCCAGATTGCCCATAAAAGCTTTTGGTTTGATGAAGCTTTCAGCATCCACTTATCTTCAGACTGGCAATATTTACTCCGCATCTTATGGACATCTGAAGCGAATATGTGGCTGTATTATTTCCTGCTTCACTTCTGGTTATATCTTGGACAGAGTGAGTTTATAGTTCGTTCGCTTTCTGCCCTATTTGCAGTTCTTTCAATCCCGATAACTTATCTTATTGGAAAAAAACTGTTCAGTAAAAAGGTGGGAACTCTTGCTTCGCTTCTGATGCCATTAAATGTTCTTTTTGTATTTTATTCTCAGGAAGCTCGAAGTTATAGTTTACTACTTCTATTGAGCGGACTTTCAACTCTATTTTTCTTATCCCTTATAAACAAATGGAAAAAGACAGACGCGGTATTTTATGTTTTGGTTACGGCGCTCGGCTTGTACACGCATTTATACATGGGATTTGTCATACTTTCACACGCGGCAATATTTTTTATTACTCAAAAAAAGAAGTGGAAAATGATCCTGTTGTTCCTTCTTCCTATTCTACTAGCTCTTCCCATGGCAATTGCTCCTTCATTTCACAGCAGTCAAACCAGCTGGATGCAACAGCCTGGGTTTACCGGTTTAATCATTGTGGGAATCATATTAACTGGAGATTTTCCTCCGCTTCTTGCTGTCTATGCTGCAATTTTTTTAAAGCTCTTCTCTCGGAAAAAAACACATGAAGAATTATATCTGTGGATAATGATTGTAGTACCGGTAGCTGCCGCATTTATAATTTCCTTTATTTATAAGCCCCTATATCAACCGGAATATTTTATTTCAAGCCTTATCCCTACAGTACTTCTTGCGGCATGGTATCTCACGCAATTTAAAAAAAGATGGATAAAAATAACTTTACTGTCCGCAATTTTTGCTTTATCGGGGATCCGGCTTTTTGGATGGTATACGGGAAATAGTTATCTTCATACCGTTATAGATAACCGTAATGAAGAGTGGAGAGAGGCAACAGTAGAAATTTCAAGTCAATATAAACCAGGGGATATAACAATATTCTATACGTATTATGGAGTACTGCCGTTTCAACTATATGCGGGAGATAAAATACCCGTTTTTGACATATCTTCATCTTCATACTCAACAAGCAATTTAATTCCCCCTCAACCGGATTTAAATAAAATTCGTTCTTTAAAAGATATCTACAAAAGAGTTTGGTTTGTTATAAACCATTCAGAGGATAAAGTGGAAAAACAACAGGAACGTAAGGCGATACAAAAGGAGCTTAATAAAAATTATACTTTGGTTAAAAGACAGGAGTTTTATAAAATTTCAGTCGAAGAATACATTTCTTCCTCTCCTTGATTGCACCTGTAAATTCATCTATACTTTAGGCTTGAAACAGGCTAGATTAGCCCTCTCTAGCTGGGATGGCGAAATGGTAGACGCGCAGTCTTGAGGAGGCTGTGCCGCAAGGCGTGGAGGTTCAAGTCCTCTTCCCAGCACCTTAAATTTTTTTTCGCTTGCCATGCAAGCGAGTTAAAATTTACTTTGTAAATTTTCCTGAAATTTACAGTGTAAAAGCGACGCGTTTACACCGCGCCTGCCTTAGTATGATGGATCCGTAGCTCAGCTGGTAGAGCGTTGCGTTTACATCGCAAATGTCAGAGGTTCGAGCCCTCTCGGATCCACTATAAAATAAGAATTTTACAGTGCAAGCACTTAACAGGAAGGGGGTTTATACTGAAAATCGTCTCAACGATTTTTAGTATTTTAGCCCCTCAGTGCCCACATGATGTTATGAAAAAAAGGGTTAGTTTATTAGTATTTCTACTATTCCTTATAAATCCAGGTATTATTCTTGCAGATGGTGGAACCGGGATAGGAAAAATTATTACTTATCAAGCTCCTCTAAATAACTCAGTCGTTTGGAAAACAAATACTGTTTCTCTTACTGCAGATAACTTTTATATTCTCATAGATGGTAAGGAATATTATCTTGGGAATAATACTATTGAGATACATTCTGATCCTGGTAACTCAGCGTATACAACTCTTGAGTTAACTTGGAAAGAAAATAGCAGAGATATGAGATTTTATATGTATTTTAATTCGGACGGGAAAAAATGGAATGTTTATGAGGCTCGCACTTATAACGGTTATGTGAATGGCGATTGGATATTTTATAAGGAAAACGTTTTAAATTTTAAGGGAGATGTTGGAAAACTTTTAAGACTTGCAAGTATGGACATAGAATCCGATTCTCTTCAAGAATATAAACCATATCACTCAGGAATTATTCATTTTGAAAACTTAACTCTGCGGCCTTTTTATACTGTAAATGATAAAAGTCAGATATATCCTCTAAGTCAAAAGCCAGAGAGAAGAAGTGATATTCTATCAACAATAAAGAAATTTTTAAACGTTAAGCTTCCGTAATAATTTTCCGTTGAGTCTTATGCCGGGCTGTTATATACTACGCATAATGCTTTTTTGCCGAGGTAGCCAAGGTGGTCAAGGCACCTGTCTGAAAAACAGGCCATGTCAGTTCGACTCTGACCCTCGGCACCGAATAAATTCTAGCGAATTTTTCGGTGTAAACACATTATGCGTTTACGCAGAAAATCCCGATTTAATCGGGATTATTCCGCGGCGGTAGTTCAGCGGTAGAATGTCTCCTTGCCAAGGAGAAGGTCGGGGGTTCAATTCCCCTCCGCCGCTCCAAACCGGACATAAGTCCGGTTTTTTAGTTTTTAGCCTTAAAATCGCAAATTAGCCTGGTTCGAGCCAGGTTTTTTGTTTTTTGGAGTTAGCCTGGAGGTGAAACATACCGGTGAGGGGAATCGAACCTTTCCCCAGCTAGAAAGATTGGTCAGTGTGTACTACAATATACTTATGAATTTAGAAGTAACAAATATCCAAGTTGCATTATTCTCTCCAGGTATTGATCTATCTGATAAACTTGCTCTAGCACAAAAAGTTAAGCAGGGAACAGGTACTCTTTTTGATGGTGAATCAATAGTGTTACCGATACCGAACGATGCACCTGCAGAAATCCCACGGATTGTGCTTCGCAATAAAAATAATCAAGTGAGCCTAAACATTTCTTTAAATAAGATTGATTTTTTTGTTAAACCTAAGGAGGACAACTCACTTACTAATTCATCTAAGGAAGTGAACAAAATTTATAAATCACTCTTAGACACGCTTTATAAAGTGAGTCCCTTAGTGATTCATCGAGTAGGTCATGTTTTTAACCTACAAACCGCAGTAGATAATTCTGTTGATTTTATTTCAATGCACTATTTTGGGGATTTCAAAAATGGAGAAAGTTGGCAAGATATTAACTTTGGCTTGCTAAAAAGAGATGTAATTGATGAGAAACTATCTAATATTTGGTTTCGTATAAATCCTGGCAAGAAACAGGACGGTGATCTAGATGTGAAAAAAATAGCCATTATGTTTGACATAAACACATTGCCAAAAGAAATACATAAATATGATGCTAGAAGTATTTTGAAATATCTTGAAGAAAGTGCTAAATATTCAGAAATTTATTCAAAAAAGCTACTTAAGTAATATGCAAAACTTGACTTCATACAATACTAGCAGCTTTGATCCTTACTCTAACCCACTTGGTTTGTTCATGCTTACCAATAGTGGAACAGTCGATAGTAGGGTTTTTGTCGATACCAACATAAATAAAATATACGAGTCTAAAGAGGTGGTTCGACCAAATATTTATCTCACAAGCTATGTAAATTCATTTTTACTTCAGAAACAGCATTTCTTCCCAACTGAAAATATAGACATATCTTTTTATCAAGTCTCCTCTGATGACATTCAAGATGAAACAAGAACTTCGGTTCACACCAATGTGTTAGCTGAAAAGATTATCAAGGTTGCTAAAAATATTGGAGCTAAGCTTTTTGAAAAACTAACCTGGGATCAAAAAATTTTTATGGCTAAAACTGCGGGCGTGATTGAGTTTGAGAATAGGATAGATATTAATTCAGTGTTTAGTTATATAAAAACATATGAACCATAACCAAAATACCCAAATCTTCTGAAATTTACCTTGACACCAGCTTCTTGGCACCATACTTACTAGCACCTCACCAAAAATATGAAGAGGCACAAAAATTAATGGCAAGGTTGTTAATTGGTTCCAATCGCCTGGTCTTATCAGCACTTGTCTTAGACGAAACCATGAATGTTATTAAAGAAGTATTGCAATCCCAAGAGGATGCTACAAACCTTAAAAAAGGCAAAAACCATAAGGACTATATTTCTGATATAAGAAAAGCGGTTGATATTGTAATACAAAATTCAAATTTCCGAATAACCCAATTCAACAATGAAATCGATGGTTGTCGTAAAGCCGTCGACAATATTGATAATTTTACTCTTCGCCCTAGAGATGCGTTTCATCTTTCCTATATGCAAGACCAAAGTATTGATTACATTGTTGCTGGGGATAAAAAATTTGGCAAAATCTCGGCCTGTAAAAATATAGACTTCTGAAGTGATTCGGAAGGACGACCCCTGTGGCTAAGATGGATCACTTGTGTGCCATCAGTTCTCTAAAAGTAAGATACCTTCACCACAGAGATCATTCGGTATGCTCATTTTATCACTTCTTGATATACTTAAGTTATGAGTCTACTTGAACAGTTCTTTGTTATCAGTTTGCTTGTTCAGATAGCACATTCTATCGAGGAGCTTTCGACTGGCTTCCACAAAAAGTGGTATGTATTCAAAATGCCATTTTGGGTATTTCTAGTGTTTGAAATTATTTTTGAGGGTTTTTGGATTACAGTATGGCTTCTACAAAATTTTCCAAACAGGACCCTCCTTCAAGCATTCTTTCTAGCTCTCATGTTTGCCAATGGAGTTCAACATATTGTGTGGGCCGGAAATGTTAAAAGGTACGTACCAGGTTTAATTACTGCGCCGTTACATATTATTGTTTTTCTAGTATTTTATTTCAGAGCTATTCTCTAGGTTTTCTTTGTTTACCAAAAACCTCCTGAAACAAACAGAAATCAACACTCTTGAGATGGTTTTTAATTCGGTCAGTTGTACAATTAATTCTGGAGTAATAGAAGACCGGAGTATAATTTTGACTGCAGTGGGAAATGTCATATCAGACTGGCTTAGAAGATATGATTTGATATGGTCATCCAGGCTGGGTAGGTTCGAGCACATTATCGTTACCGGCTCATAGGTTTATCATTTCGTTACTCTCTCTTTAACTTCAAGGAACGTATAATCTGTAGAATTTGATATAATACCCCTAAGCTCCCGTAGCTCAATGGATAGAGCAAGCCCCTTCTAAGGGTTAGATGTAGGTTCGATTCCTATCGGGAGTACCATTGCGGGGTCGTCTAATGGTAGGACACTTCCCTTTGGAGGAAGGTATTCTTGGTTCGAATCCAAGCCCCGCAGCAGTAGAGTAGCGTATCAAAAACAGCACCTGAGAATTTTAAAAGATTTGCACAAGAGTAGGTGTGGACTCACTTCCACCTGGAAGGTGGAGGTTCATGGAAGGTGGAGGTTCAAAGGTGGAGGTTCACCGATCCTAACCAACAAGAGCTTTTTAAGCGTCCAGATGACTTTCCCAATAGCAAAGAAAGGTTTCCTTGAAAAGATCCTGTCTTGGTTACGTTAAATAATGATAAAATTGCAAAGGATGAACACAAAGATTTTAATTGTAGGCGTCCTTTTGGTTGGTGCTGTCTTAATGGGCGCTTATTCACTTGGTTTGTTCAAATCAAAGACAACATTGCCTCAAGTCGTAGACACTATTCAAAGTGACTCAAAATTCACTGATGAGGCTGCAATTAGATCCTTTATGGCTCAACCGAACCTTGAGCTTGTCTACATAAACACCGATCTACCCATGCCGTATTTCAGAGTTGGTAAAGTAACTAAAATGGGAAACGGTGAAAATATGGAGGCAGTTGAAGGATGGACACGCAAGGTAAATGTTTACGAACAGAAAGAGCTTATAAATGAAAACTGTGCTGTTTACGAATATCATACTGATTCCCGTAATCACACATTGACGACGGTTCGTATTAGAAACCTACGAGACAGTGAAATCAAGGAATTGGAAAAGAATGGTAATTCTTGCACACAAGGCTCAAATCAAATGCCAAAGATGGCTAAAGCAGAGGCAGAAATAATTGCTTTTGGTTATCTTGAACGTGCTTTACCAAACTTCAACCAGATTAAAGATCAATTCACTTATACACAAAAACTCGGTGGCGAATCACACGAATGGGTCTGGGAAGATAAAATTTATCAACTACCGGAAGGTTTGGAAGGAAGACCATATTCATATCCAACCATTCGAATCTCAGTTTACGGTGATAAAAGTATAAGCCATGAGAACACGCTTCCGTTATTTCAGAATTAAGCAATAAAATTGAACAGGTATGGGTGATATTAAAACAAGAGCTACTTTAACTTGTCCGAAATGCGGTAAAGAGCAATTAGTCACAATGCTCACAAATGCTTGTCAGCATTTTTATAAATGTGTTCACTGTGGCGAAATGCTGAAACCCAAAGAGGGTGATTGTTGTGTCTTCTGTTCTTATGCTGACAGTAAATGTCCGCCTAAACAGATCGAAGCAAACCAGATATGAGAATCAATGAAAAATGGCATTTAGCGAACAAAATGCCCAAAAATCCTACTCTGGATCAGAGGATCACATGGCACTTAGTTCATGCCAGAAATTGTTCCTGCCGTCCTTTAAGCCTTCATCTGGTGTTCCTTCTGTATGTAAACCTTTCTCATCCCTCCAAATGGTTTGTGCGTCTTTTGGCGGATTGTTAGGATTGCCATAACTTGAAGAACCAAATACGGGTAAGTTGGTGGCTGGATCAATACCCAGAATAACAACTTGTCCATCAGGTCTTGTGAACTGCAGGAACTTCAGAGTCTTCAGCTTGCCATCGGGATCAGGTGGAAGCGGATTAGAACTCGCAAAGTCATCGTATGAGAACCCTTTGAGGTCTTTGGCATTTTGTGCTTCCTGTAGAATGGTGTGTGAGTCCATGCCCAAAGTGGTCTTCAATTGTTCCTGTTTATCGGCAGGCAAGGCTGCTACAGTCTGGTAAGTTTTTTGCGCCAGTTCTTTGGCATAAACTGTTGAGTTACCAGACTTATTCGTGAATGCAAATACTCCTGCTACAAGCAGGGTAACGACCAAGCAAGACAAAGCTAACCGTTTAATGTTCATATTTTTCTCACTTCCTTTCCAGAAGAAAACAAAACTTGATAGTAAGGATTGTTTTCTATTCCAGTGGGAGGAAGTGAGTAATGCGCGACGCAGCTTCTGTTGATGTTTCTTCATTTCAATCACAGGCACTTTCAATTTGCTTAGTTCTTGTTCTGTAAAGTTAGTTGTCATAGTTTCTGTCTTCTACTTCTATAACGCCTACCGCCGAAATTGGTTGCGTTTCTAAAGAACGGTTCTCACCTCCTTCCTCGCCTCGCCGTAGTTTTGTGCGAAGGCGGGTCTCATGCACGAATTGATTTCGTAACCGTTCCAGCCCTCTGGTAAGGAGCGACTTAACAGTGTTACTGTTTTTACCAGTTATCTCACTAATCTCTCTAATCTTTTTGTCCTCAAAATAGCGAAGGATTATCACTTCTTGATATTTTTGGGATAACTTTTTTAGTAGTTTTTGCATTTGTTTGAAATCCTCATTCCTCTCTAACTGCTTCTGGGCTTCGATGTAATCCTCTTGTAAGTCACCCTTATCCACCACTTCAAAGCCATGATCTTCAAACAGTGTGTCCAGTGATAAAAACCAGAACCGCTTCCTGCGAAAGTAGTTATTTATTTCATTAGAAGCAATTTTGTAAATCCAGGAGGAAAAAGGAATACCACGCCATTCAAACTTGGCAAGGTTTTTCATTACCTTAAAGAAGACATCTGAAGTTATATCGGTAGCCGTTGCCGCTTCTCCTACACGGCGGAGAATGTAGTTGAAGATCTTGGAATAATACAAATCATACAGTTCCCCAAAAGCAAGTGGATCGGTTTTGGCTCTTTCTATCAGCTGTTTTTCTTCTTGCAAATCCATAAAAGAATTATCCCAAAAGGGGATTACATCGTATATAACGCTGATTCCTGAAAATGGTTGCATAACCTTCTTTTCCCGGCGACTGTGGGCAACTTTAAAGAGACGGATTTGATATAATGTCATTATGAAACTTGCCATCATTCTTTCAACCAACGATGCTGAAACCAGTTGGAACGCTTTTAGACTTGCAAACTTGGCTTTATCCAAAAGTGATACTGTTTCTGTCTTTCTTTTAGGTGAGGGTGTGGAATACGGACAGGCAAATTCTTCTCGGTTCAATATCAAAGAACAGGTTGAAAAGTTTCTACAATCAGAAAACTCACAAATTATTGTCTGTGGTACGTGCTTGGCAATAAGAAAACAAGGAAGCACGAAAGAGTGCCCTGAAGGCAGTATTGAAGATTGGTATCGCATCGTTTCCGAAAGCGATAAGATTCTTACCTTTTGAAAGTGTGTAAACTATGAAAAAAGCACTACTGACTGCTACTCTTTTGCTTACTTTACTACTAACTCCATCTTTAATTTTTGGGTGGGTTATGGTTGGAATAATATGATGGGCTGGAACGGGTTTGGTCTCTTAGGATGGGTACCAATGCTTCTTTTTTGGGTACTTCTTATTCTTGGTGTAGTTGCTCTCATTCGCTATCTTGGCAGGTCTGGTCAACAACCAGACGGTAAAACACCCTTAGAGATTTTGAAGGAACGCTATGCTAAGAGTGAGGTTGATAAAAAAGAGTTTGAGCAGATGAAGAAGGATTTGAGTTGAATGCTCCTCGTGTACTAAACAAAAGTTACTTGGGGGTAGGTGTATTATACGGCCGGTTGCTGTGTAATTTGTTGTAGAGTAGCGTATCAAAAACGGCACCTGAGAGTAGGTGTGGACTCACTTCCACCCTCCAGGTGGAGATTCACTCCAGGTGGAGATTCAACGATGAATAAAGATCGGAGGTGATCACTATATGAAAAATCCAATAATAATCTTCGTCATTATTGCAGTTGTAGCAGTTCTTGGTTTTGGTACCTATACGATTTCCCAGAATTCTTCTCAATCTGATTCAATTCAATCTGATTCAATGATGAAAAAAGACGATAGCGCTATGGAAGAGGACAAATTGACAGATGATAAGATAGCTGGTTCTCGATATGTCCAATACAGTAAATCTGCACTTGACAGTGCTTCAAGTAACCGCCGAGTGTTATTTTTCTACGCATCTTGGTGTCCTACTTGTAAACCAGCTGATGCAAGTTTTACGCAAAACGCAAGTAAAATTCCTGAAGACGTAACCCTGATTCGTGTTAATTATAATGACCCAGAGACCGATCAAGAAGAAAAAGACCTTGCCAAAAAGTATGGGATTACCTATCAACATACATTTGTCCAAATAGACAGTACAGATAAAGAAGTAATGAAATGGAATGGGGGTCAGATTAATGGGCTACTTGCAAATATAAAGTAATCTAGAGATTAATTAACAAAACTATATGATTTTACTTATCGCTTTTGCATTTTTAGCTGGGATTATTACGATACTCTCACCCTGTATTCTCCCAATTCTTCCTATTATCCTTACGTCCAGTATTGGCGGGGTGAATATCGGAAAATCTCGTCCAATAGGAGTTGTTATCGGGTTTATCCTTAGTTTTACTTTCTTTACACTCTCTCTATCAACTATAGTTCGCCTCAGTGGTATTCCAGCAGAGACGCTTCGACTTATTTCGGTAATAGTAGTAGCAGGTTTTGGAATATCTCTTCTTGTCCCACAGTTTCAAGTACTTATAGAGCAACTATTCTCTAAACTGACAGGCTTTATGCCAAGCAGTCAAGGCAGAACTGGTTTTGGTGGGGGTTTACTTATCGGCTTTTCCGTAGGACTTCTCTGGACACCTTGCGTTGGCCCAATCTTGGCATCCGTTATATCTCTTGCAATCACTGGGACCGTTACATTTGATGCATTTTTAATTACCCTCGCGTACTCACTTGGCACAGCCATACCAATGTTTTTAATTATGCTAGGTGGACAGAATGCACTTCGTCGTGTTCCATGGTTACTTTCTAACTTAGGCCATATCCAAAAACTATTTGGAGTTCTGATGATTTTGACTGCAATCGGCATATTTTTGAATATTGATCGGAGATTTCAGACGTTTATACTGGATACCTTTCCACAATATGGTACAGGACTTACCAAACTTGAGGACAACGAATTAATCCGTAATCAATTAGATAAAAAATCTGGGAATGAAATTAAGAAAGAGGATTTGGGAAAACCAATGTTTGACCTGATAGAACCAAAGGGTGTAAAAGCACCAGAAATTATACCCGGAGGTGTGTGGTTTAACAGTGAACCACTTACGCTTGAGCAATTAAGTGGCAAAGTAGTTATCATAGATTTCTGGACATATTCATGCATCAACTGTCAAAGAACTTTGCCTTATTTACGAGATTGGAATAAGAAATATAAGGATAAAGGACTCGTCATAATTGGAGTTCATGCACCCGAGTTTGAATTCGAAAAAAGCGAAAAGAATGTTGCTGAGGCAATTAAAGATTTTAAGCTTACCTATCCTATTGTTCAAGATAATGAATTTGAAACATGGCGGGCATACAACAATCGCTACTGGCCAGCTAAGTACTTTATTGATAAGGAAGGGTATATCCGTTACTCCCACTTTGGAGAGGGTGCATATGATGAGAGTGAAAAAGTAATTCAGGAACTTTTAAAGGAAGCCGGAGCAAGCGATGTATCTCTTGAGATAAATAATCCAGTCTATCAAATTAACGCAAAGACACCCGAAATATATTTAGGATATGGCAGAATTGAGCATTTTGCCTCCCCTGAAATAATTAAAAGAGATACTTTGGGAACATACACATCACCTGAAAAATTAGGTAATAATCAAGTTGCATACGAAGGTAATTGGAGTGTCATGAAAGAATATGCCAATCCCCAGAAAGGCGCAAAGCTTACTCTCAACTTTGACGCAAAAGAGGTATTCCTAGTCATGCGAACAAAAGGAACACCTGCAAAAGTAACAGTATACATTGACGACACGATGCAAAACTTCGGAGAAGATAATATAAATGGTTTCGTGACTGTTGATAGTGATAGGCTCTACAAATTAATTAATCTCTCATCCCCAGGACGTCACATCCTTCGGTTTGAATTTGAGGATAATAATGCAGAGCTTTTTGCTTTTACATTTGGATAAGGGGGTCTTGAGGCTGAAGTGAGAATTTGAACTCCGCAGCCATAGTAGCATATCAAAAACGGCACCTGAGAGTAGGTGTGGACTCACTTCCACCCTCCAGGTGGAGGTTCTGTGGAGGTTCTATTATAAATCTAAAAGCGTCCTGACCGGCATTCTCAACGAGGCTCAAGTCTGCGCCATGTCTCACAGAAGGAAAAGCAGATTTGTGACGCAGACGAGTACTGACTGGTACCCGGGCAGATCCATGAAATTCACTTCACCGGGAAGGAGGGGATTCTTCATTTAAAATGAATTTCTCCAATACGTCAGCAACACCATCATGCTCATAAGAAGGGGCAATGTAGTCAGCAATTTTTTTCACTTCCTCAACAGAATTTCCCATGGCCACTTTCAATCCGCAGACTTTCAAAAAATCCAAATCGTTGTAACTGTCACCGATTCCGATAATTTCCTTGGTATTAAGATTGAGGAACCTGGCAATTTCCAGAAGGGCAATGTCTTTTCCTGAAGCGGCGCTGGTAATATGGACTGATTCTGCTGTCGGGTTGTGACCTGATATGCTTTTGGCTACCAAAATATCCGGAGTATTTTTAAAATTTTTATAAATTGCCTCGGCTTTTTCCGGAGTAACATGAAGTATTATGATTTTTACCACGTTTTTCAGCGACAGATATTTATCCGGTTTGTATTCATGTCGTCCCTTTTGATCAACAAATACCACTTTATCGTGAAATGTGGACAACCGAGTGATAATGCTTCTGGCAATTTCTTCAGGCAGAAATAATTCAGTTAAGTAGCGTTTCTCTCCGCAATGATAGATTCTCGCTCCGTTATCCAGGATAATAGGAGCTTGTATATTTAGTATTTTTACGAGGTCCTCTACCCGTTCCAAAGACCTGGCTGTTGCTATACTTACTATTACACCTTTTTGTTGCACCTTTGATACTGTCTTAATTACACTTTCCGAAGGACCCGTAGCCTGATAGGATGCCGGGGGAATAAGTGTACCGTCAACATCACAAACGACTAATTTGTAGTTTGACATACAGATTACTAATTCTAACAATTAACTATTGCTTTCTCCATCCCGATTTATATAATTATAGTATGGCAGTTCAATTAAATTATATAGCTCCGCAGGGTTGGGTGCCTGATAATCCCGATGAAAATTATATTATAGTTCAGTTCAAAATCTCCCTGGCTGATTTCGTTCCCAAAGAAGCATTCTTAGACGGAGCTGCATCAGTTGCAGCCGAATCTTCTACCGGTACCTGGACGAAGGTAGATGAAGGTCCTGATTCCGGTATCAAGTTGGCCGATGAATACAAAGCAGTTGTCTTTGACATAGATCAAAACAATCATATGTTTAAAGTGGCTTACAAGGTAGACCTCTTTGAACCGGATAACATGTCAGGATTTTTGGCGGGACCTGCAGGAAATATAGGCGGAATGAAAATGGTTAAGGGCGTTCGCATCTTTGACATGCGGTTTCCCAAAAAGATGGTTCAGGCATTCCCAGGACCCCGGTATGGTATTGAAGGAATACGCAATCTTTTGGATCAGGATGATACTCACTGGAACATGCCGATTATGGGTACGGTGCCAAAACCGAAAGTCGGTCGGACAGCCAAAGAACAGGCTATTTTAGCAAGAAGAATGTTTAGTGCAGGCACAGGTGACTATGACTTTATCAAAGATGACGAGAATCTTACCAGTCTTCTTTTTAACCGCTTTGAGGAGCGGGCAAAGCTTGTTAACGAAGCCATTGCCGATGTTGAAAAGCAGTCCGGAAAGAAAAAGCTTTATTTATGCAACCTCACCCATTCCAACATCGATACTATGATAAAACGAGCCGAACTAATCAAGGAAACCGGAGGCAGATGTATGATGATTGACGTTGTCACTACGGGATTTGCGGCAGTTCACACCATGCGTCTGAAAAATCCTGGTCTGGCTATTCATGCTCATAGGGCTATGCACGCTTTCATTACACGGGAAAGCGGTAAAGGTATCGGAGGTGAGGGAGAAATTGAAGGTTTTTCCATCTCGATGGCCACCCTTGCCAAACTATGCCGTCTTTTAGGAGTCGATAGCATCCATACCGGCTCCCCGAAAGCGAAAATGGAAGACTACGGGGAAAGCGAGATGATTAAGGATGTATTAGTAACAGACTTGACTCCTCCTGATCCGAAATTTAAAACGCTCGGGCAAAACTGGTTCGGGATGAAAACGGTCTGGCCGACAGCCTCAGGAGGACTTCATCCCGGGGTTATGGATGTTGTTGTAGAGAAACTTGGAAAAGACTGCTATATCCAAATGGGCGGTGGCGTTTTAGGACATCCGCAAGGCATAGAAAAAGGAGTTGAAGCAGCACTTGAAGCTAGGCGCGCAATTGCCCAGGGCATATCTGTGAAAGAATATGCTGATAAATATCCTGATTCCGCACTTGCTTACGCGATCAAACTTTGGGGTACAGAACCCAAAATAGTCTATTGAGACTGAGTTGGTGTGGATTTCAGATTCTCGTGAGGACCGTAGCGGGAAATAATCTGCTCCAAAAATCTCCAGGCGATAATAAGCTTGGTAAACTCGGTTGCCGATACCCGATCCTCATGTTTGATAATTTTTTCCCGTTTGATACCCGTACATGAAGTGATCTGCCGCTCCAAAGCCTCTGTGGTTTTATTGGGTAAGACCCCATCTATGTGGATATCCATTGCCTGTCTTCCCCAGAAATTACAGGGAACCGTTGCCAAAAGAAAAGGCGGGTAGGTGGGATCCATGAATGATGCCAAATCAAAGGGTAAAAGTACGGATGGTAAGGGGCGGATAGCCGGCTCCATGATCAGTTCAACTTTAAAACACCCCTCAGGAAGTTTACCGGTGAATTCATATCCGGAAAGATTCTCAAGTCCGGTATTAAAAATTTTAATAATGACATTGGCATCCGTTTTCTGGAAATCAATCCACCGTTTGTAAGCTGCTTCACGCTTATGCATTTCATCTTCCAGCTTTTCCGCTTCATGCCCGCGTTTTTTGATATCTCTTTGGTATTTCCACTGGCGTTTCACTTCACGGCATGGATTGCAGAATATCTTAAAATCAAGGATATTCAAAAATTGAGGGTACAGTATATGAAGTCCTTCCAAAATAATAATAGGGGATGGGGTAAGCGTATAAGGCGGATCAAAATCTCCAGTTGCGTGATTGTATTTGGGTACCTGAATTGTCTTTCCCGCTTTCAAATCTTTAAGGTGTTCAAAGAGAAGATCTAGTTTATTTGCTTGGGGATCAAGGGGAAGACTGTCGCTAAGCGCTCTTTGCGCTCTGTTTTCTTTGTGATAGCCGTCAGCCTCAATAGTTTTAACCAGCTTAGGACCCAGAAGTTGCCGGATACCGTTTGAGAAAGTAGTTTTTCCGCTTCCGCTGTCTCCGGCAATACCTATGATGATCGGCTCTTTAATTTGATTAAGAAGCAACTGAAGTATAGCACATGAAGGATGATCGGTGACTGATTGATTAGTTGAATTGCTTTCCATACGTTTATTATACAAACTATTTTTTTAATATATCAATCGTCTCTTGTACCCCCGGTTGCCGTCACA
>Ga0155406_144_pt2 | contig 15296 bp, 16 predicted proteins | sample RifCSPhighO2_02_FD_106374 | JGI IMG/M metagenome (GOLD analysis project Ga0155406, IMG submission 106374) | Candidatus Gottesmanbacteria bacterium RIFCSPHIGHO2_02_FULL_39_11
CTCCTGACACTTTAAGAATTAATTTATCCCCATAATAATAACTTATAAGACTCGCTATAAGGGATATGGCAAGTGCAGTAAATAAGAACACATTTCCATACCCCAACCCTTTACTGAGTATAAATCCTACCATCCCGATAAATAAGACAAAGAAGACCATGATAAGATAAGTTTTAGTTTTATTCTCCCGGATGAAGTTTTGGGCTGTAGACATAAGTGAGGAAAATTTTATTTAGAGTTTATACTGGTCTTACTCCGGTCCCGATTTAATCGGGAGCGGATTAGAGCAGTATATACTGAAAAAATACACAAACTAAGTTTTTTTAGTATAGCAGCCAATCTTTAAATTCATTATACCTCATTGTGTTTAGGATGTCATTTTTTTGCGCCCATCCTCTTCTTGCTTGGGAAACTCCAAATTTCATATTATCCATTTCCTCTTTTGAATGGCTGTCCGTGTTGATAATGAGCTTAATTCCATTTTGAACAGCAAGTCTTATCATAATATCTGATAAATCCAGCCTATAGGGTGAAGCATTTACTTCTATTGCCTTATTATTCTTTTTGCAAAATTCAAATATTCTTTCCCAATTTAATTCAAATCCCACTCTTCCTGTCAAAAGTCTGCCTGTCGGGTGTGCAAGTATTCGAGCTTTTGGATGGGACAAACCCTTTAGTACTCTGTCTGTCATTTTTTCTTTATCCATTCTAAACTCACTATGAACAGAAACTATACTCGCATCTATATACTCAAAACATTGATTTGGTAACGCCAGATCGCCATTTGGTCTTATATCTATTTCAAGCATGATCAATAATTGTGTTCGTATACTTTTATTACTCCTTTTTTTGTGTTCATAATAAGCTTTTCTTATTTTCATAATAGATAATATCTTATCTTCTGAATGCTTAGATTGACTCGGATTATGATCGCTTATACCTATATATTCATAGCCCAGAGAATCCGCTTTTTTTAATAGGGTAAGGATATCGTGAGACCCTAAATCATGGGAGGTCTCGATATTAAAAGAAGTATGGATATGGAGATCGCCCTTTATATCTGAAAGTTTTACTAATTGAGGTAAGCCGGGTTTTTGATCTTTGGCTTTATGAATGGCAGCTTCAATCTCCCCTCTATCTTCTCTTATCTCAGGCTCAATTCGGGGAAGACCTAGAAACTTATAAAGTTTTTCTTCTGTATCAAATTCTAAAATCTTTTGCTTTTTATTTTTAAGAGGAGTCAAACCATACTCATTTAAAGAATATCCTTTTCTTAATGCCAACTCTCGAAGTTGTATATTATGAGCTTTACTTCCGGTAAAATACTGCACCATGCTACCCCATTGGCGAGGCGGAATAACCCTCAAATCCACTTGTCTCCCATTTCCAAGCCTTATAGTAGCTCCTTCTTTACCTTTCTCTACAATTTGAGATTGATCAGGGTATTTTAAAAAATATTCTATAACTTCATCGGATTTTTCTGTAGCAACCGCTAAATCAATATCTCCAATCGTCTCTCTCATGCGCCTCAAACTTCCCAAGGCTAAAACTTTTTTAACAAGTGGAGATTTTTTCAAATACTCAGTTATATTTGAAGATAATTCATAGGCTAGTCCTAGAAGTATACGATTTTCTTTAACCTGTCCTTTTTCGAACTGGCCTATGGCATCTAAAATATCCTTCTGAGACTTTTCTCCAAATCCTTCCAAAGATGCAATTTTCCCTTTTTCTGCAAGTACCTTGATATCCTCAACTACCGTTTTAGGGTTGTCCAGTTTGAAATAAGTGACAAGTCTATAGGCTTTTTTAGGTCCAAATCCGGGAACAGAGAGTAAAGTAAACATGCTTTGCGGTATTTCACGAAGTATCGCTTCAAAATGAGAAACTTTTCCCTTTGTGAAAAGCTCCTTCACGTGTGAAATCATTGAAGAGCCAAGCCCGGGAACTTCATCCAAACGGTCTTCCTTCCACATTTTTTCAAGAGGAGTGGGAAAATTTTTTATTTCCTCAGATGCCCGTTCGTAGGCGATAACTTTAAATCTGCTGTTGGGCAGGTTTTTTATCTGATAGGCAACTGCAATTTTTTTAAAAAGATCTGAAATTTGTTGATTATTCATACATAAATATTACCATAGGCAATACTTATGTAACCATTTACAATTTTAAAAATTATTACATTGTTTCATTGTTAAATTTTTGCAATTGTATTATTCCTATTGACCGCGGCTAATCAGAATGATATTATCCCCACAGAAGTAACCGTGTATATTGAAATGGGTTTACGGGTTTACCCCTTAAATTTGTTCTCAAAGTGCTAAAAGCACTTTGCAAAAAGCTTAGCTTTTTGGGAACAAATTTAAGGGGTCGTAGCTCAACTTGGTTAGAGCGTTTCCCTGTCACGGAAAAGGTTGCGAGTTCGAGTCTCGTCGGCCCCGCCTTCGCTTGGCTGCTTTGAAAAAATAAATAATTTCTGCCAAAAAATATTTCTGCCCGGAAAGAAATTTTATGGCAAAAAAAGTTCCATCTGTTGATTTTTCTGACTCATACATTTCAATCATCCTGGGATTTCTTGTCGTACTTGTCGGTGGAATTCTGCTTTATAATTTTTTTACAAAGACTAAACCAACTGTTCCTGCAAAAAATATCACATTAAACGCTCAAGTTTCTGCAACATCGTCCCCAAAAATTAGTCCGTCCGTTACACCTACAAAGATACCTACTAAAATTTCGACACCTACTCTTACGGGCAAGCCTACCCGTGTCCCAACACGCTCACCATCTCTGACATTAATACCCACACGCGTACCAACAAAAATACCCACACGCGTACCATCAAAAGCGCCAACTCCAACGTTAAAACCTTTACCTACATTAATTCCCACAGCTACCCCGACGCAAAAAGGAACAGCATCCTTAAAACTTCCTTCTAAATATAGAGTTGCTGCAAACGATACTCTCTGGTCAATTGCAGAGAAGTTTTATTCCTCAGGATATAATTGGGTAGACATTGCAAAAGAGAACAAAATCGACAACCCCAACCTGCTTGCGGTAGGAAAAGAGTTAACCATTCCAAACACCAAAGTAATAGTACCCGGCACTATAAAAGGAGAGTTGCTTCCGACTGCTGTTTCAACATCTAAAACCTATACGGTTAAACGCGGGGACACCTTATGGGGAATTGCAGTCCAGGTATATGCTGACGGCTTTGCATGGCCTAAAATCGCACAGGCCAACCGCTTGGCTAACCCGCAGCTTATTCATGCCGGAAACAGGTTCGTAATACCATAATGCCTAATACAGAGCCTTAAAATAGGATATTTTTATGTCAGTGAGAATCGGCGTTCCCAATTTCTGTTAATCAATATTAAATCTCCAGCTTTTCTTTATTGCTATCCGATTGTTCCTTCCCTTGCCTATCCTACCTTTTCCTGGTAAATTAGAGAGGTTCATCGCGGGATTAGTACACTGGTAGTATGCATCCTTCCCAAGGATGAGAAGGGGGTCCGATTCCCCTATCCCGCTCTAGATGGGACAGAAATAAACAGGAAATTACATTAAGTGATAAAATCTATATCAAAATATGCCTGAAAGATTAGCACCGCTAGCTCGTACAAAAGAAGATTTTATGGGCACTCCTCCAGACATTCCTGACAACGTGCCTCATATTGATATGTTTAGTGACGAAGAGCTAAATGATTACTTTATGGGGCGGCTTTTTGTTCAAGGACAAATTGGGCTGAATAGTGAAGAATTTCCTAGTACAACTCCAGAAAATCTTCAAGGAATTAGGAAAAGAACAATTGAATCCCTGAGGCTTGATGTTGAATATGCTCAGTCTAGAAGAAGAATGGTGCCCGCCGAAGTGTTAAGTTATTTCAAGAATTGCTAAAGGAAGCTGACAATGTTCATATGCTCTTTGAGAGCTTGAAGTTGGAGCGCAACATCAGGTGTAAGAAGATCTCTCAGGTTCGAGCAAAGTACGGTGACCAGCTCAAATTGGATGATATTTCGTAGGACTATGTAAGAACTAGATCTTTAGGAGGAATAAAAGTTAATGGAATTATTGAAGCTCCCACGACCTTACCGTCGGGGAATCTTAATAATGCGCTTCGTCCGTGAACTCCAAACCCGTCCGAACCTGCCTGCCGGCGAGGCAGGGCGGAAAAATATCTCTGCATCCCGCGATCTAACCAATCGACGAGAATTCCGCGAAGGCGAGTTAAAACTTGCAGTTATTCATCAATCTCTTATTTTCACGATGTCTTTTTCTCTTTCCACGAGTTTTTCTTTGACAAGCTCTCCCAATGCCTTCTGAAAAAAATCCCGGTTCCCGGTTATCTGATTTTCAAGCTTCTTAACGGTTATTTTTTTCTCTGTTAAGAGGATATCCAATATCTGCCCCCGCACTTGTCTGGAGGACCCAGTAAATTTGGATTGTATGGTATAATGCTTACTCTGACGGTTTGGATTGGGAAATGTCTTTCCTAAGTATGTCCCATAGTCCATAAGGGCATAGTACCAATCACGGGGATGGTTTATCGGCAATGTTTGTTCCACAAGAGGATAAATTAGTTTGTCATCAACCCCTTTTTTGTCTTTAAAAAAGTGATGAATGAAAACCCGGCGGATATTTGTCTCGATAAACACCTTCGGCTCGTCAAAAACAAAAACATAGATGGAACTGGCAGTCACTTGGCCTATCCCAGGAAGCAAATCCAGCGCTTCGACAGATTTTGGCACTCGTCCGTTATAAGTGCCATAAATTATGCTAGATGCTTCTAGCAAGTTGCGACAACGTCTATTATACCCCAAACCCTTCCAAAAAAATAAAACATCAGAAAATCGGGATTTTGCCAGTTTTTCAAATGTCGGAAATTTTTTTATAAATATTTTGTACTTGGGAATAACCTTTGCTACCTGAGTTTGCTGAAGCATGACCTCTGAAACAAAAATATGATACGGATTTGCCGTATTTCTCCACGGCAGATTTCTTTTCTTTTCCCTGTAATATTCCCATACTATATTCTGGAAGCTTTTTATATTTATTTTACCTTTGTTTCTTTTCACCTGTTTTAGAATCATAACCTATAATTATAAACCTTTTAAGACAACGGGCGCTGGGGAATTGCGCAAGCTATAGATTATATATCATAATTACGAACACCTTTTCTATCAGCTGAAGTCTCCCTATTGTATGGTTTTAATTTTCCAGGTAAATAACACCGGCAGTAAAAAGATAGCCAGTCGCAAAATCTGAGATTGTTATAAGGCGCTAAATCGTGAAAATATCTGGAAAATTCGTGAAAAGCATCTTTCTGACAGTCTAAAGAATATCATGAGAAATCGAAAAAAATTAACTGGTCAAGTGGTACATAACATTTCTTTTCCGGAAGAATCGTGTGATAACTCCAAGCTGGGATAGTTCTTCTTCCTCTTCTTTTGACTTCTCCTGTATAAAACGGTCAATGGCTGCGATTTCCGGACTAACCGATAAAGCAATTTCATTAAGACCCAAAATCTTTAAGCTTTCCAAATTGCGAAGACGGGAAAGCGCGACATATCCCATTCCTAAAAGAAATGATTTAGAAAGATCGACCTCTGCAGCACTTAGCGTCATCCCCTGACTTTTATGGACGGTAATAGCCCAAGCCAGCCGTAGAGGAAACTGGGTGACGGACGCCTTTATGCGTCCGTCTTCTTCTATACTCCATGTCAAATTCTTAACATGAATTTTTCTCCTGTCAAACGTCTCTACTATAGGCCCTCCGCTGTCAAACCCAGTTACCCGTCCCATAGTTCCATTTATGTATCCCTCTCTGAGGTTGTTTCTGACAAACATAACAACTGCTCCTTTTTTAAGTTCCAGATGCTCCGGTGCCAAACAGTTATTTTTAAGAGATTGTACAAGTGTAGGAATGCCGCTTACTTCCATTTCAAATGAAAAAACATTTGAATTAATCTTCTCAAGCTCTCTTTTGTTTATCGCATCAACATCTATATTATGGGTATACAGACGCGTGGGGACAACTCCTCTTGGAAATTCACGGCTCACGCAAACTCTAAGTATTTTATATTCGGCATCACCTACGGTATTAGACCTGATAGAATTAAGCACTCTTAAAAAATCTCCCATCTCCTGCCGGTGAGTCTCCGTAAGATAGGCAACATGAAGATCCATAGAATTCCAGATTTTTGATTTGAAAGCATAGGGAGGATTATTCCGGTCATCAGCAACAGGAGGAAGCTGAAAAAAGTCTCCGCAAAAAACCATCTGCACTCCCCCGAACGGGTTTTGATTTCTTTGGGCTTCTTGAAGCAGCCGGTTTAGGAGGTCAACTTTACCTGAGGAAAGCATGGAAACCTCATCAATTATCACAACTTTTGTTTTTAACAGCCGTTCTTTGATATATTTTTTTTGAGTAATTTCGTAAATCTGTGGGTCCGTTAATTCCTCAGCTAGGCCTATTCCGCTCCAAGAATCAAGCGTTGTTCCTCCGATATGAGTTGCTGCAATCCCAGTAGTTGCCGTAATTCCAACCGGTACCTTATATTTTTTCAGATGTTTTATGAATTTATTGAGTAGATGAGTTTTTCCGCTTCCCGGAGATCCGGTAATAAGCATCGTGTATCCGAGCCGAAGCATTTCAAAAGCTTGTTTCTGAGTCATGTTTTGTCCAACCCGACTAAATCCTCTTCCGTATATTCTTCTAGAGGTTGCGTTTCTTTATTACTGTCCAAAGACCAACGATTATTTTTATAAAGGATTAAATTATCATCCTCAAATATTTTTTCAAGACCTTCAGATCTATCTAAAAACCGATATAATTTCTGATCCTTTTCTTTGGCAAGAATTATGTATTTTACGTTTATAAGCGCAAGATCCTCTCCCCACGCTATCTTTCTATGAACCGGATCACCCAGCAGATTGACCTTATTTTTTTCTATACTCAGAAGTCCGTCAACATGCAGCGCTTCCATTCTAACATCGTGAGTATCGAGATATTTAGTTTCATAATTTTGAGCAGAAAGAATGGGTTTATCAAAATAATAAGAAGCAGGATTGGCAACCACCATATTATTGGTAAACTTAAACCTCATATATTGATGCCAGGGGAAAAAAACGGTTAAAAAATCACCTGTATCTTCTTTTAAAGTCTGATTGACTTTCTCCCAGGATGAAGGGTATAAAACAGGTCTAAGCTGTCCCCAAAATGAGCCAAAAAAGGTTGGGGTATAGACAAAAGGGAGAATAATAAATATACCGGTGATAACCAGTTTTCCTATCCGGGCGACTTTTTTTCCTAAATAATAAATACCCATGCTGCCAAAGAATGCGTAACATAGCATCACGATGCCTATCAGTTTCTGCGGTTCCCGAAATCCGCGTAAAAAAGGAACTTTATCATAAAGGGTAAAAGCAGTATCTGCAAATGAGCGAAGAGCGATACCACCGGCAAAATTAAGCGATAAAAGAAAAAAAACGATTAAGGCAATTACTAAAGGAAAACGCTTTTTTTCCTTTTCTTTCACTAACCGGACGAACCCGTATACGGAAATAAGAATAATTGCGGCTGAAATCACCGGCCAAAAAATATTTACGTTTTTAGGTGAAATAAAATAATCATATACTTCAGGCCAAAAACCGTATCCTGAGGCAAGGTTAACTATAAGACCAAAATTTTTATCCGCAACACTTTGAAAAATTATCAGATCCGCACGGGAAAACTGACTGATAGTCAAGGCTAAATTTCCTCTACCGATAAATGAGAGTAACAGCCAATTGATATTCAAAAGAAATACAAATAAAAGAAAAACTGCCGAATATTTTAATATAGAAGACAGTCTATTTTGGTTAAAAATTAAAAATATTACTGACAAAACTGCAAAAAAAGACATAAAGATCAAAATGAAATGCACAACAACAGAAAACAGGATTGTTGTTAAAACTGCCAGGATAAAAGCTTTTTTCTTGCTGGGGTTTTCCAGAAACTGCAGCGTAGAAGAAATAATAAAAGGCAAAACAGCGTATCCCAAAAGCAGATTCCAGTGTCCGGCCATCACCCTTTCATAAAAAAACGGATTAATTGCATAAAAAGTACCACCAAAATATCTGATAGAACCTAATTTCCCCGGCAGAAAATAATACATACTCAAGCCTGCCAAAAAGAAGATAAGGAATAAAATGATCTTTTGCAGAAAATACGAGGGCAGGAATAAATTAAGAAATGCCATTACACTTCCGAATAAAAATGCCGGTGACATCCAGGATGGAAAAGCTGTTTTCCCGGCTGTGACTTGGTCCAGCGTCAAAATATAACCAGGTGTAAGAAGCGGGGCAATGATAATAAGGGACAATAAAGCAAATAAAAATATAGGGAAAACTTTCTCGATTTGTTTCATTTCTTTTCTCCGATTGTTAGCTGCACGTCATATTCTGCTCCGGTTGTTGCCTCTTTAGTATCGACTGTCGTAAGATTTAACAGGTATTTTAGATATTCTACCACGATCCCATCTCTTTGTTTGAGAGTGAGTTCCCAATTTTTGTAGTCTTGCCTCTCTGCATTACCGACAGTTATATCCTTAAACCCATCTTCTCTTAGTATCGCTGCTGTTGAAGCGGCCAGACCTGTAATTTCGGTACCATTTTCCACAGCTAACTTCACTTCATCTTTTTTTAATTTTAGCCTTGCGGTTACCTCTGCAAAGGTCAGCGTAGGAGTGGGTGTAAAAGAAGGTGTAACTGTCGGCTTAACTTTTTTAGTAGCGGTAAAAGATATTTTAGGTAAGGAAAAAGTGCGATTACCTAAATACGTCAAAAAGACATACACAAGGATAAAAGAGATTACCAGTGAGATGGAACCTATTATAATAAGCTTATGGAAATTTTTCCCGGATATCTCAACTTTATCCGTAAAGGATTTCAATTTTTCGCTATGCAACTTGATTTTTCCGGTTTTTTCTTCCTCCTCTACCGCTTGCGGGTTTCTAATAAAATCTACCACTTCCTGAAGTACTCCTATTACCAGAAAATAATATGTAAAAACAGCTGATTCTTCCGCAATTTTATCTTTCCCAGAGATAAGCAAAAACGCAGATGCGACAAGAAAAAAAAGTGCGGCGGCTATTGCGTATTTACCATGCGCTTTTTTGAACACCAGGCAAAAAACAATATAACCGGTAATTGCTGCAATATACGCATTTGTCAGCGGATAGATAAGAAAAATAATCGCCAATATTCCCCCTATCTTTAACAAATTAATAGAACTTACTTCAACTTCTTTGGAAAACGGCAGTTTAATAAACCATTTATTTTTCTGTCCTTCCCTAAAATATAAAACTATGGCTACTGCAAAAAGAAGATACGAAGAAAGTGAGAGGTCTGCTATAAAATCAAGGTTAAGAGAAAGGAAATTAAAAACCAGAAAAAGCCCAAATACGGCAAAAGAGGAAAGAAACAACCAGACAGAAGGAAGATTAAAAAGAAATACGCAGGCCGCAAGCGTTAAAGAGACAGCCAGATCCAGACCGGAAATAAGATAAAGAACAAGAAGAAAAATAAAACAAATGACGGCAATTTTGGCAGGGTTTAATACGTTCACTTCTCTAGTTTACACTATTTCTATTGCTGAAATTCAAAATCATCAAATAAGGTAACTCCGCTGTCGTATACGGCAATACCTACTCCTCCCTGTTTAAATTCTGAATCATTTATTTCGCCCAGTTTAGTATAGGATTTACCGTCCGTAGAAAGATAAAATTTCATATTATCGCCTCTGGCTTCAACTTTCAACCACAACGGCTGATTATCGTCTACCGCAAAATTATTAATTACTCCGTTTTTCAATATCGTTTGGGCATCTTTCTCATCTACTAACCCGTTTTTAAGAATCTGCCAGCGATTGCCGCCCACTCCGTCGATCATAAAAAAATATCCCTGACTAGTTTTATAATTACCTCTTATAAAAAACCCGCTTCTGGCGTTTACTTTCATGGGAACCAGCTTTGCTTTAAAGGTAAAATTAGATACTCCGGCAAGTTTTTTTATAAGAGCTACCGATGCTCCGATATTTTTCCCCTGTAAAGTGACATTATCCTCAGGAGATTTTATCAAATCAAGAAATAGAGGACCGGTTGTCAGCCAACCATCCAGATAATCCTCAGAAGATAACCCTCTTAAGTCATCAAAATTAACAGTAGAGGTGACATTTGACCGGGAGGTAACTTCCAATCCGACCCTCTCAACTTTATCCCAGTTTAATAGACTGCCGTCTTTAGGACTTGAACCGCTTGTAGCCTCATTATTTATTGGTTTGGATTTTGCTATACTTTCTTTTGAAGCGTTTACCGAAGAGAATTTCATTTTAGGAATCTTTAAGTAATTCCATCCCTTCACCAGATTGGTAATCGGGTAAACAAAATAGGCGGTTTTGTCTTTATTCGCAAAATAAAGCCGGACAGATTCAAGATCAGAAGGGTCTGTTTCCAGATAAACGGCCAATTTAAATATCTCGTAACTGGAAAGGTTAAACTTTTCCTCAAGATAGCTTTCTGCTTTTTGGTTATCCCGGGACTCCAGAAGAAGAGATGATTCTCCCTCAATAGCAATATCAGAGTCAAAATCATGCTGTCCCTGCCAATTCTCGTTTTTCTCAAAATACGCAATCTTTATTACGGCGCCAGCATCATAGGAAGAATGATCGAGCTTGTAGTTTTTTTCGGTAAACTTCAGCTGAACTGAAGAGAGGGGAGTACCCGCATAGTCTTTTCTGGAAAATAACGTACTCTTTTTGGCCATCAAAAGAAATATGCCAGCTATAACCGTTGCTAGAATTATGCCGACTGAAATAACTTTCTTTTTGTTTTCAGCTATACTATCCATTAATTCCTCTGTTCCGTTATTCTTTTTATTTGAATCAAAGCCAATTTTTTTTAATTTAATAATCATTATGAAACAATTTAGTTTAATATTCTACTTTTAAAATAAATCTTACTCCTATTCTTCCCTACCTTCAACCACATGTAAATGGCGCGCGGTTCAGACTGTCAGCGACTCTAAAGTGATATAGAGTCAATGAATTCTTTTATAGGAATCCATTCCGTTTTTTCATCCTTCTTGCAATCAAGCAAATTCACAACAGCAGAATTAGCTGTCAATTTTAATGCCAGTTTAAAACGAATTTCTGTATCTAAATCTATAAATGTGTTACAGAGCTTTTCTTCTCCATATACGCAATCGACAAAAATTCGTTTTGTCCTGCTGGAATAACTGGATTTATTTTTCCGAACGTACATTCTTTTTCTGCCTTTTGCATATTTATTATAAAAACTCATAAAATCAAAGTATCGTACCATCTTCCCTGTACCGATAGCTTCATCCTGTATTTTGCCCATTGAGAAAGAGTAATCGAAAATGGATATTCTGCTTTTTTCTAAAATATCTAAGAGGTCCTGTGCCGATCGGATCGCATACAGAAGAGTTACACCTTTCGCAAAAAAAACATCTTTTTTCTCTTTTATTACTGTCATTTTATCCGAAGTGAAAATTTTATATTTCTGGTGCATTAAGGTAGAAAGCTTATTAAAGAATTGAGAAATATCGACCCCGTACCAATTCAATTTCTTTAAATTAAGAAAAGGAGTATTTATATTCATGTATTTTAGAAATTTCTGGTAAAACTCCATACCTTCAATACATCCAAAAATTGTCTGTCCTAATTCAAAAAATGATAAATCGCCGGAACTTCGGTTTGAATTATCCATAACAGTATATAATGCGATTAGTTTTCCGAGGTTTAACGAGGCATCATTCTGGTGATGAACTTCTTTTGTATATAAATCTGAAATCGCTTCCAGAGACCTGTTGTCTTCTGTCATCTGCATCATATCCATATAAGCAACTAAATCATTTGCATAGCGTGCAAGCATAAGCCAGTCATACGCTTTCTGATGAACTCGAAAATCCCAAATTTCCTTTTTTCCTAGAAACGTGTTGATCGCACCAAACTCTAGATAGGAAAAAACGGAGTTCTTCGAATTATCATAATATTTGTCTTGAACCATAAGTCTCCCTTTTAAATCTCAATAATGCCTCTGGCGGAATTACGGTTATAATTTTTATTGATTTTTTGCATTGTAATACATCTTAATATTGGATGCATTACATAATAAGACGGCTTATCGGTATGGAGCTGAGGTTTTGGATGAAATTCTCCATAGGTTATAAACGTTAACAAAATTTTTTTAAGGGTCACCGCACGTATATAGGGATCCAGAATGTAATCCATGTAAAAGTTTTCTGATTGCGCGATTTTATAGTTTAACCGGAAACGGGAATAATCTAATATTTTTCCGGTATCAATCTTTTTTTCCATAATAAATCCTGTCGACGCTAATGAATAATCTGCAAGCAGGCTATAATAGAAGCAGGTACTGCCGCGAAAACTGGGTAGAAGCCCCGGATGTACATGAATAAATTCTTTGTCCATATTAAAAAAATCACCATCCAGAGTGCCTCCTCCTGAAAATATAAAATACTTATTTCTGCATTTTTTAAGTGCATGTTTTACGCTGACATCGTTGATGCCGGTTCCGTCTATAGTGAAGATCTTCGTTCCAGCATTTTTAAAATATTTCTTAATATCTAGATCCACGTTGAAAAACGTATTGGAGTAATCATATTTCTTATCTTCTTTTCTAATTTCCTCTATGTGAGGAATTTCGCCTTTCATCAGTATTATCTCGCTCGGCACTAAACCTAATTTCTCAAAAACATTAAAATATGCAATAACTCTTACTGACGGATAATAGATTAACCCGATATTTATCAGCTTATAGCTCATATAAATTTTTAAGGATACCTTTTTCAAGAATAAGAGAAATATAAACCAATTGTTTTTGGGAACGGGATATACGCCATCCGGACTTAAGAATTAGATCATTAAGTTTGAACACGCTGTTTAATAAATTCCATTTTTTTGTTTTTATAAAGCATAGGCTGAAAATGATTGCCAGCAGGGAATATATTTCAATATCATCATAGGAATTACTTTTTTTATTCATTGAAGAATCATACTTCTGATATATTTTGCGGCTGACTTCAAATTTCTTCTGCAGGAAAAATAAAACAGTCCAGTCTTTTTTACCTATATTATTTTTTTGCATCATATTTTGTAATATTTTTATTAAAACATTCCTGATATCTATATCAGGATACCGTTTTGACTTTTCTTTTACTTTTCTCTTAAAGAGACCTTCCGGAAGATAGTCAGCGATTTGATCAACTTTAAAATTATTAAAGTTTTCCGGACTATCACTGTCAATCTGAAGCTTATCAGCGAGTGTTTTTCTTTCCTGAAAAAACTGACCGCTACAGAGGGAAAGGTCTATTTTAATATAGGAGTAGTTTAGAATATTTTTTATCTTTTTTTCTTCTTTTGCATCAATGGGTTGCATGATATTATTCCAAAAATGATATTTTTCCTGTGTTATATAGCTTCAAAGCAAGCTCGTAGTCTTTCGACGTATCAAACTCAAACCAATTTCCTTTTGTTATTTCAGCTTGAATATCCATTTTTGACTCAATGAGTTCGTGAAGCATATCCGTCATATAGCCTTTTAAAAACATATTGCCTGACTGTTTCCACTTCTCGTTCTTTGCTTTTTTAGAATGATAATAACCCAGCAATTGCTTAATCCCTTTTTGTGAAAACTTTAACAGACCGATATAACGGTATTTTATTCCTTTTGGTGATCTAACCGGTTTGCCGATTTCGCTTATTTTTCCGTTTTCTGAAACGGTAAGGGTTTCCAGATCAGTCTCTGTAGTACCATATCTCATCATCCAATATTTCCGCCAGTCTTTATCTGCTGCAACGATAATATCTCCTGAATTGTGTGTAACTGCTTTAAGAAGTTCTCCTCTATATAGAATGTCTGAGTATGAAACAACGAGATCCGTATTTAATTCCTTTTCCGCACATACTAATGTTTCTATCATATTTGTTGACTTATAATTTTGGTTATGATAATAGGCGACTCCTTTATATTTGATTTTCTGACTTTTATACCCTGTTACGATAATTATTTCCTTGATGCCCGCATTTTGAAACAAACGAATTTGCCGTTCAATCAGGGTATGACCTGCAAACGTGAGCATCCCTTTGGGAATATCCTGTGCATAGTTACCCATTCTGGTTCCGGAACCGGCTGCAAGAATAATGGCTTTCATAAATTAAATTTTCCAATAAAGTTCGCGTTTGATAAACGAATTAATCAGTATCTCGTCTAACCTGGTACACGATTTATTTCTTTCAGGATGCCACTGGATGCCGGCAATCGGATATTTTTCATGATAGAGTCCTTCAACTAGGCCTATATCCCTATATAGTGAAAAGGGGTTGATATTTTCTCCAACTGTATTTTCCAGAATCCCCTTATTATGATAAGAATTGGTTATACATTCATTTTTGAGATAAAGATGTATCAGTTTCTGATCTATTAATTCGATTTTATGTCTGACATTGGGAGAATGTATAAGAGGTGAGGTACTATTATTTATTTCAATCAGCTTCCCTTTGAAAAATACATTTATAAATTGCATGCCTCTGCATATCCCGAGAACCGGTATATTCCGGGAAATAGACAGGTGAAGCAGTTTCGATTCCGTATCATCCCTATAGGTAGAAACAGCATGAGTTTTTAAATTCTTCTGCCCGTACCGTTTTGCATCAACATCTCCTCCCCCGCTTAAAATAACTCCCAAAGGCTTGACCGCATCTACAAAGCAGGTGATATCGGAACAGACGTTTGGTAAAGGAAATACAGTTAACCCGAAGGAGGAAAAATACTTAATATAGTTATTCTCCAAGCTGTCGATCCAGCCGGCTTTATCATTTTGTATATGGCGTTGAGTGACAATCACGTTCATAAGTTAATCCCAATTAATTTTTTTATTTTTACAGTCGAGCTGTATTCTTCTTGCTGTAGTAATATTCGAAAAAATTACATCGCCGCAGCCGACAGCAGCAGGTATTCCGAATTCTGCGCATCGTATCGCCATATGAGAACCGGCTCCTCCATATTTTGTGATCAGCGCTTTTATATTTTTTGTAAATATCCAGTCATATCCCGGATCTGCTTTCTCCAGAATTACAATTCTGTCTGTCAAAGGCTTATTTTGCTCCTCTTTATCAAGAATAACGGCTTTTCCTTCTACTGTCTGATCCGTAATGAAATTGGGAGCAGAAGCAATTGATGAGACAGTAACAAAATCCTTGTCAGAAAAAACTATCGGGGGC
>Ga0155406_124_pt2 | contig 15282 bp, 18 predicted proteins | sample RifCSPhighO2_02_FD_106374 | JGI IMG/M metagenome (GOLD analysis project Ga0155406, IMG submission 106374) | Candidatus Gottesmanbacteria bacterium RIFCSPHIGHO2_02_FULL_39_11
TGAGTGCAGGAAGTAAGAGGAGTGGGAGTAGGGGAAAGGGTGGTTTCACATCGGAATGTGCCATCCGGACAGCTGTAATACAGGGAGACATCTTTTATATTACTGATTGTAGAATCGCCATCTGTATAGTTGACTTTATCATCATTATTAAAATCCAGCTCTTTCCATGAAGATACAGCATAGACAGGATAAAGAGAAAGAAGAAGTAAAAAAATTGAAGTAAAAACCTTTATCACATTGACTGTATGATAGGCAATTCCTTTGTCGCGATCAATAGACTGGAAATTCAACTCCAAGTGTGCCGCCTGGATCAGTTGCTAACCCTCTCCCTGTTGAGTCGGGACCGAAAGATGAATGTAACTATCAAATATATAAAAAGAAAAGAAATAACTCCAAAAATAACCGTAAGTAAAATAAACCGGACCGGATTATTATTAAGAGTGATTTTCTCTGTCTTACCTCCTAAAACAGATCCTTTTTTATCTTCTTTAGGCGGTTTACTATCTGCTTTTTTGGCTGATGTTGGCTTAATAAAGTCTTCTTGCAGTTTAACTTTAGTTGGAGTTGGATCGGATGTGGAAGTAGTCGGTGAGCTTGAAAATTGGGCAGTAGTAGGAGAGGCAGACAGTATACTTACTGTCATATTATCAACTCCGCTAAGAATATCCACTGCCTTATTATTTACGATATTTGTGTCTTTAGTACTTCCTGGTTTATATTCAAATGTTATAGTTGTAGATTCAGAAAGAGCCCGACCCTGAAATGTAAAGAGTGCGATACTGCCATTTGTCGTTGTATAAACGTTGTATGAGTTAGCATAGGAAAACTGCACAGTTCCTGCTGTAGCATCAATTACTTTTGCCATCTCATTTTCAAATAAGTCTGATTTTGTGACATCAACGACTCGCAAAACCCGCGGATCATATTTAACTTTTACATCCACTCCGATTATTTTTTCTCCCCTGCAATAGAGATATATAGGAACTGTTTTTGTTTCAGATTGACCGATCGTTACATGCGAAAGGGTAAAAGATAGGGTATGGGGGGAAGCTGCAAGGACCGCAGAGGGAGTGAGAAAACAGAATAAGAAGATTAAAACAGAAGACAGAAGCATGTTCATTGATCTTCTTTTAGATAATTACTTGCTAACATCCAATAATCTGCAGTATTTACAATACCATCCAGGTTTAAATCTCCGATTCCATCTAGAAACCAATTGTTATACATCTCCCCTAAATCAATTGTATTTATTATTCCGTCATCATTTAGATCTCCACCCAGAAGTCCTTCTACTGTCACATCATTAATTCCAGGCTGTACATTGACGATAAATTCTTTTTTAAGAAATCCATTAAGTTTTAATTTAAATTTCACATCGGCATCAAACCATTTCTCATCCAGATCTATAAGCGGACTTACTCCATCCGGAGGAATCACAACAGTCTTTTTCCAGGTATCCGATTGAGTTATTTCGACGGTATTTGAAATTGCAGTCTGAAAAGGAGTAACGAGCTTTACCCTTAGTTGAGGCTTAGATAGAACAGTAATAAGAAGTGGGGCAGGTGCAGAAAGAATATCTTTTCCTGTTTGACTTTCAATGACATTACTTTCGCGGGTTGATCCCGCCTGATAATCAAACCCAATCTGAGATGGTCCTACTAATTTTGGGGTAAAAACAAGATCTGCTAATTGACCGGATCCTGTGAATGACTCACCAATATTACTTATCTCTGATATCCGAATTATTCCTTTTGTTGAATTAATTGAAACGGGAGGTGCGTAGTATAAAAGGTTAAGAGCTGTTGCGCTTTTTATGGTCAGGTGCGAGGGGTCATAGAGAACAACAGCATCCACACCCGTAACTCCCGAATTGGTATCAATTTGCACACTTACATGAAAATCCTTACCCAAAACAGAAGCACTTTCCTGCACTAATTTAAGAGTTGCATTAGGGCCAGTTGTGGGAGAGGGAGATGGGCTTAGAGTAGAAGTTGGTGCAGGTGTGATAAGAGAAGGGGTGACGGAAGGCGTAAGTGTTGGAGAGATTGGAGGTTGAGTTGCCGTAGGGGTGCTGGAAATTATCGGGGTTGAAGTTACTGTGGGAGTATTTATAGGTGTGGTAGAAGGAGTAGAAGTTGGAATTTCTGTAGGTTGTATCGTTGGAGTCGGACTTGGAATTAAAGTAGGAGTAGGTGTGTGGGTTGGAGTAAGAGTCGGAGTAGGAGAAGAAATGGTAAGAGAGGCGGGACTGATACTTATTGGGATTAACGTTCCATCTATATCTGTAACAGATATCGTGTTAAGAAATAAATCGCTATTTCCGGGGCCCACTCCAGTTAAACTCATTTGAGAAATAGTTCCATTTCCATCAGGTCCGCTTGCTGTTCCAAATGTAAAAGCGCCATAGCTTGCTGTGCCTGTCGAATTGTCAATATTAGGAGGATCCAGAGTAACTACAGTTCTGTTTGTTGATCCTAAAAATGAGGCATTTGATATAGAGTCCACGTGTACTACAGAAGGGTTATACGTTAAATTAAATTCATACGCTCCCAGATTTTGTACATTTTGCAGGTTTAGATCAATCGTTCTTTTTTCTCCCACCTTAAGTGTAGGAGATTTTGTATCTATATTAATGCCTGTGTCAGAGGCTGCTGAAATTTTATGAACAAAAAAAGTCGCCAGAAAACTAAATAAAAAACTGGTTAAAATTAATTTCCTGCGCATACTGCTCCCCATTTAGATGCAATTTTTTGAATATCAAGAATAGAAATAACTCCATCTGAATTTAAATCATATTTAGCCTCATATCTTGTATCTCCTGTTTTTTGATTCCACCTTGCTGCAATTTGCATAATGTCAGTAACGCTTATTTTTAGATCAGAATCAAAGTCGTATTTGACGCATTCACTTAGTGGCAACGGGGTTGGGGTAGCAACCGGTGAGATAGAGATATCCAGTTTATCCCCTGGAGAGGACATAATATCTGTAGGCACTCCGCTTATAATTGAAACGATATTTGAGTCAGTACTTTTCCCGTTTCCGTCAAATTTGATATCAAGAGAGGTAGTGCCTTCTTTTTTGGCATGTAAAACAATAGTTGCAATAGGGTTTGTCAAAGGATCATAAGAAGTAGAGAGAGTCTGGGTGATTTGATTATTGGATGTATCAAAAGAAAGTATTCCAAAATCAATTAAAGATGAAGGTGGATTTGCTGTATCTGCTTTAACTGCTTTAGCAAGATCGATATCATTTCCACTAAGAGGAGCTAATGTTTTTAATGACGTGTTTCCCAAAGATATATCCACTACATCAAAAAAACTGCTATCATATCCAATCACCGCGTCAATACCGCTGACTGGTTGGGAGGGGTTAGTCATCCCTAACCCTACTGTTAAATTCTGTCCATTATTTACACTATGGTTTCCCGAATCTAAAAGAATAGTAGTTCCAGATGCAGGTGCTTGTTGTGAAAAAATATTCCGTGTTGTTGCAACAACAAGAACAAAAATAAGACAGACAGCGCAAAAATAAGATATTTTTTTTCTCATGTAGGAAGAAAACGGGGGCAGGAAGTTTTAGGGGCAGGAAATTACTATATTAGTTTACTTGATTAGAAATAAAAAAACAAATAGCTAATTTATACGAGTAAAGTCATTTTGTAAAAGCACCGGGTTTTATTTTTCCTGTAACTATATAGTAGGCAATTACCAAGGGTTCTTTAAGAAAGTAAGAAGAGAAATATTTCCCCTTCACCCAGCAAGGGCTATCAAACACCGGGTAATAATTAGTTTCAATTCCTAAGGATTTGGCTACCAGTAAAGCCCGTGCTATATGGAACGGTTCCGTGACAATAGTTGCATTTGTCAGATCATTCTCTTTTATTACACGGGCGGAATTAACTAAGTTTTCGTATGTAGATGTTGACTGCTGTTCTAAAAGAATATCACCCTGCAAAATTGAGGAGTTTTGCGCAATTTCTTCCATGGTTTTGGCTTCATTTGCGTTATCCTCGCGATCTTTCCCTCCTGAAAAAATAAGTTTTGAGACGTATCCTCCCGTATAGAGAGTAACTCCTGCGTTTACCCGGCTTACCAGACAGGGGTTGTACTCCTTGCCATGATAGGATTTTGCTCCTAAAACAATTGCCGCGTCAGCTTTTATTGGCGGTGTGGGAAAAGTAAACTGTGCGGTGTAAAGTGCTAAAGTCACATACAATCCTATTCCCAAAGATAAAAATATTAAAAAGATTTTTTTCATAAACACGGTATGCGACATTATTTAGAGTATATCAAATAAGAGGTAGGTGTTTGGTCAACAGAAGGCTTTTTTAAACTGTTTTTTCCATCACAAAACATTCCATACGGACATTTTTTACTTCAAAAACTTTTTCTCCAGAACTTTTAAATCCGTGTTTTTTGTAAAAAGCTTGTGCGCGGAGATTTTGTTTTTCAACTTCCAGTTCTATTTTTGACACGTTTGGAAAACTTTTAATAACTTCTATTACAAGCATGGATCCTATTCCTTGCCGCTGATAATTCGATAGAACATGCAGTCGTTGAATATTAACAGCTTTACTTTCATGAGTTAACGAAGCGTTGCACATGGCAACAATTATGTCTCCATCTTTAGCGATCAGAAAAAATGTATCAGGATCCTGTATCTGTTTTTTTAAAAACTTAAGGGAGTGCCATTCAGATATGACAGTTTCGATTGCTTCAGGTGAATATATGTTTGAATAAGTAGCAGTCCATGTCTTATGAAGTAATTTCTTAATTTCTAAGGCGTCTTCAACTTTTGCTTTATGGATTTTAATCATATAGGAATTATACTAATGGTAATTTTTGTCAAGATGAATTTACTCAATTATATCAATTAAATTCCATTTATCTTGTTTTTAGGTAGTATAATGCTTATACAAAGATCCGCCTTTCGAATTGTCACCGTATGGTGGCGTGGCTGGGACAACCAGTCTAGAAGGCGGATCGCTCATTTTTCAGGCAAAATTCCACAGATTATCTTCTCGTTTTTTAATCAAAGAGTAATATACTTTTGCATCATTTTTATTAACTTGATGCACCCGATGAATAGATCCGGCAACCATATCAGCAAGTTGTATCAGTACATTTGAACGGGAATCGACAAACTGCAGTTTTTGGAATATTTTTTCATTTGGATTATTTAATTCATTTCTTAAGTATTTTATTACTTCACGTTTATAGAGTCTGTCTCCATGACCATCGAGCCTAAGTTTGGCTTCTTTAATTGTTCCGAAATTATGTTTTAAAACCATTTTGATGGCATAGTTATAGAAAGACTGTTTTGAAGTTTTAAGCTCCGCACTCCTTATTTTCTTTTTATCAAAAACAATAGCTCTTATACGAAATTTACAGCTCGCAATTTGTTTAAGGAATTTCAGTCGAAGTTCCTTGCTGGATTTATTGAATTTAAACTCATACTTATCTGAGAATTTTAGTTTCCGGCGAAATTCTTTTATAGTTACAGCAGTTTTTTCTGCTTCCAGTTCATCATCAAAGATGACACAAGCAATGACAAACACAGGAGTTGAGCCTTTATCAATTTTAAATCCAGGATCGCCGGAATCATCGATAAAAACAAGCATTATCTAAATGATACTAAATGAAAATATAACTATAAAGTGGCTGAATAGTTATAAGTATATAAATTATTAGGAAAGTAATTTGATAAAACTTCAAACACTTTAGATTAAGCTCAATCCCTAATCCTTACGATGACTCTGACCGGTGCGGCGTCTGTATGAAATTTTGCAGGAAGTGCCATAACTTCAAAGTGTTTTATATTTAATAATTGATCCAGATTGGTTAGGTTCTCCAGAATTAGAACTACCTTTCCCAAAAGAATTTTATGAATGGGGTAGGGCGGCTCATCCGGGCCCGGCGTATCCATTCCGACAATTTTTACCTTTAACTCAACCATTTTCCGGGCAAAATCTTCCGTTATCAGCGGGTAATTTTTAAAATACGATTTTTTTCTGTAGTTACTCCCGAATCCGGTGTATACCAAAACAATCGAACCTTCTTTTATAGACAGTCCTTTTAATAGAGATGTATCTACTTTGTTACTTTTTGTTGCATCTATTAAAACTCCATTTCCAATACATCTTTCCGGTGGAATTTCATCTATTTTTTTACCATTCTTAATCATGTGAAGGGGAGCATCCATGTGAGTTCCTATGTGCATACCGGTAGTTATGAGATGATCGGTATATCCTTCCTTGTCGATACTTGCCACCTGTTTTAAAGACGGCATGGGATCCCCCGGATACACCGGCATGTTATCGGTAAAGGAATGAGTCAAATCAATCATTTTCATACTCAATAGGATATCACTGCAAATCCTGATTCTCAACAATGGTAATATTAGATTAATAAGGTATTACAAAATCATGACTTACGCAGTTTGTCATCCTCCGGCTTGACCGGAGGATCCATTCCTTTAAATAATATCTTAATGATTGGATTCCCGCCTTCCCTAAAAAGCGAACTTTTCAGGGTAAACGCGGGAATGACAACCTTTATTGATTACGAATGCGTAAGTACTGACAAAATAATAATTACTAATAGGTTATGAAAACAGATAGAGAAATAGTGGCAAAGTATGCGCAGAAAACATATTGGGGATTAAGCACATCAGTGGATCTTTACAGATGTAATCCGGATACTATTCGGGATGCAAAAAAGATAAAAAAATTTGTGAGGATGTTATGTGATCTTATACAGATGAAGCGTTTCGGGGAAACCATGGTGGTGCACTTTGGGCAAGATCCGCGAGTCTCCGGATTTTCTATGACCCAGCTTGTGGAAACGTCTCTTATTTCCGGCCATTTTGCCAATTGCACCAATGCCGTATATCTGGATATTTTTAGTTGTAAAGAGTATCCTCCCCATAAAACAGCCGATTTCTGTAAGAAATTTTTTGAAGCAAAAGATATGAAAATCCACGTAACTTTTCGTAGATAACGTTATTTTAACCAATAAACGATGGTAATTTCACAGAACGTAACATATTAAACACAATTTATATTAAGTCCAACACCATCACCTTTGGATGTGCTTTCGGAACTAATGACTACACGGTAGCGTCCGGTTTCCATATTTACGGCAAAAATAGAGGATCGGGAGTAACCTCCATCACCGCCCCCGCATACAAAATAGAGAACATTATTTGTTGTGTACGCCAAAGGAGTGTGGCATAAAGCATAGGGGGACTTGTCATTAGGAATAGCGGCTTTTTGCAAATAAGTGTAATTGCTAAAAAGTCCGAAATAATAATCGGCAACAGCGCCTCCGCCTCTTTGTGTTGATTTTCCTAAATTTGTAAGTGATGAATATACAGTAAATATCTGATTTTTACCTGTTCTACAAGCTTGAAACGTGTACGGGGCTTTATTATCGTGGAGAATAATTTTTTCGATATAAGATTGTATTGTGCTGTCAGTCAGCTTCGTCGTTTTTCCATCTTCATATACGCCATAGTTGCCTTCAATATCAATCTGTTATATAGGGGAGCAGTTGATATCAATCAGTTGTTCATCACGAAGAGATGTGAGTTCCTTAGGATATATCACCCCGGAGGTTTTTGCATTTGTTTCATATATAAATTTTGTATTGGGGTCAAATTTTAACTTTGAAAGTGCCGGGATTGTCCGAAGGGTGAGAATTGGTTGGTTCCACATTTATCGGAAACGTACGGTTATTCGTTTTATTTTTCTGTGTAAGCGCATAATAGATTCCTCCTCCAAAAGTGAGGAGCAAGCATACTATAGCAGCTAGGCGTAGTGAGCGTGTATTGAATTTCATCTGAGAAATAGTATCAAAATACAGGAGATTATTCAATTAACCTGAATTACGAAATTATCGAGACTATCTGAAAATAATTAACTTCCCACCCGAGTTGTAAATACATATAATAAGTAAGCCTATAATAACAATTCTAATGAGACATATCTTAGAGACGGATCTTACTCACCATGATACCGGCGTGCGGGAAGGGGAAGTAGTAGCCCCTTCTTTTACTCCAGGCGTAGGACATGCGGCATTTGAAAACCGCCTGCGGTCTTATTTGCCACCTGGAATAAAACGAGGTGGAATTGCTCTATTTACCGCTGCGGGATGCATACTATCCTCTTGCGGAGGTGATATTTCTCCACAAGCAACTCCCGCTTTGACCCTTGATGTTAGTCCTACCGAAAATCCCAGGTTTACTGTTGATGAAATCTCAACACGTTTCAAAGAATTCCAGTGGGAAGATATGGCAAAGGTGGAAAATCGCCAGAATTTTATGACGTATCTTGCCAAACTCTATGTCCATATGACCGGGACTTCGTGGCTTAGGCCAGAATCATTGGTCTCGCCCTCAAACCTGAATTTGTATGGAGATAGAAGTGCCTACGAGGGCGATGCAAGAGCTATCTATCCTGGTTTTATTTCGGATCCGGGTGAGTGGGCATTTGCGGATTACGGTACGAAGCGGGTGTTTGTAGATTATAAAAGTGTCCGGGATGCCGCTAATAAAAGAGGAGTGGGCGCGGGGGAGGCGATGGCATACGTACTGTGGCATGAGTGGCTACACCTGGATGTTATTCCCCGGACGAGTGGAGAATGGTTAAATAATCCTCGTGTATATAACAGAAATACAGGGACGGGGGAACATGAGGAATGGAAAGAGTATTTGGGATTTAAAGTGAATACGAAAAATACCAACGATTTCAGACGGTTCAATGAAGTTGCAGATGGGACTTTATTGCGGATGTTTATGATGAGGAAACTTGGCCTATACGGAAACATGACTCAGTCGTCTCGGAATTTCAGAAACGGTGTTGATACTTTTGAACCTCTCATGGACTCTCTAGGTATTTCTAAAGAGGAGTTGTATCAGATGTATACTTCTTCAGACTTTGAGGGGCTGGCCAAACGGGTGGGAAGCAGTATCCCCAGATCAGAAGCAGATATTCTAAAAGGAGTTAAGGTATTCGATGCATTTGATGAGGGGAGTGCTGAAAAACTCCGCTCTTCAGGTGTGTATGCGCTTTTGGATAAAAATAAAACTCCCTAAAAGGTTTGGAGATAACTTCTGACTCATCTTTTTTCTCCTGCCGTTTTTTTCTGGCTTTGAATTCGCACTATTTTTTGTCTGTACATCTGTCTTGTAAAACTTTTTGGTTTTGCATGGGCAAGCTGAATGTATAAGGGTGCATCAGTTGGCAGAGGGGTAGGGGTTGGAGAGAGGATGACAGCCAGGGGGGTTGGAGGAATGGAAGTGGGATGTATGTATGGTGCAGGAGTTAACGTTGGGGTGGCCGTAGGTATGGCTGTCGGAGCTGGTGTTGAGTTTATTATTGCTTGGGCAATTCTGGTTTCTTTTTTTTGAGATGTCTTTATTATTATTTGGGATCGAATACCAAGGAAAACTCCCAAGCTGACTACAAGAAAACCTACAAAAATGCTTCGTCTCTCCTTAGGATCTGAAAGAAGATGTTCAATTTGCATGGGCAGAGTATACCAAATAAGAAAGTATGAGGCAAAAGAGGGGGATTAGCAGAAGTTAGCTATGTCTTAACTGTTTATATATACGAGCTAAAAATGAAATATCCCGCCTCAAAAAAATAACAACTTGACTCGCGGCCGCGATGAGAATTGTTATTTTTACCTTCAGTCTAATTTTTTACTGGAGTTTAATCTAGAAGTAGTCTCGAAACCTCCGCGTCCGCGTCATGCTGAATTCATTTCAGCATCTTCAGAAGATTCCTGAACCGAATTCAGGACAGGCTCTGAAACAAGTTCAGGATGACGGTTTAGAGATGACTTCTAGGCTTAGAAATCTAAACTTCATAATTTTTGTTATAATTACTGTTTTCATATGAATAAGGAACTAGGATGGAGTGGAAGAGGGGTGGAATTTGCTTTTCCCCGAATAAATGAGATAAGTCAACCATGTGTTCCTTGGCTGGCTATTGGTATCAATGCAGGAAATGGTCACGCAAGTCAAGGATTGCAGGTTGCCTCTAATATGACATCATTAGGTTATCCTACTGCTTTTAAAGAACTTATAGGCTGGATTGCTCCTTACGCATCGCAGGCAGAGAAAAAGTTAATTAAAAGTTGGGAGTGGTTTAACCGTGTAGGACTGACGCAGTTTCTTGCGTCTAAATTATCATAGGGATCTTATGATTTTATAAATTGGTTGGCTAAAAGGTATCCTGCTCAGACTCAGCTGAAAGATATCGAGCAAGGGCTTACGGGGCTGTTTGCGCGGGTGGTAGCAGAATCAAAATTTGAGGGTATTTTTGCTACGCATCCTGCTGTTGCAAGAATGACTGGTGAGGCAAAGCATTCCGGTCTTTTGTCTCAGACCATGCCAGTTGTGTCAGTTGCTTGCGATCATCTTGCTGATGCAACTTCCTTACCGCTGGTTAATGAAGTGTATCAATATAAATTGAGAGATGCTAACAAAGCAGATCATAATAATTATGTCCTGGTTGCCAGTGAAAAAACTGCGCAAAAGTTTATTTCTGGGGGGTATCCGCCGGAGGTAGTTAAGGTGGTAAACTGCCGATACGAATTGAATCCGTATGAAAAAGAAGTTGTTGAGAAAAAACAGCGCGATCTTGAACGAATCAGTCAATCGGGGGAACTCTCGGATGAGTCTCCTCCTATTCTATCTCTTATCCAGGATAATTTTGAAACGGTACCGGAACGTCTTATTGCTGAGAATTTGATAAAAAGCTATGCTCTGGAATTGGCTGATCGCCGTCTTATGTTTACTTTTCTGATGACGGAGGCCGATGAGAACAGGGTTCGAAAACAAATAAAGGATAAGTCGATTCCCGATCACTGTTTTGAGATAATTGAAACCGTGGAAAATTTAGAAGAATTTTTGACTCATCCGCAAAACCATAGGGGAAGCATTTTTTTTGTACGAAAGTATCCCGACTGGAAAGGAATTGTAGATTTGGATAAGCATGTACAGTTTACGGATATGCAAATGCTTCTTGAGCTGTATTCCCATGTCGTATTTTCCCGCCCTTCTGAAGTGCCACGCGATGCAGCCAACTTCGGTACCCCGTCATTTTTGGTTTTTCCGTATGGTCCAGTTGAGGTTAGTATAGGAGAACAAGCCATAAAAGATGGGTTTAGTCTTCCCTGGGCGACTGTTGATAGGTGCAGGAGTTCTGAGTTTCATCGCAGGATGAAGGGATTACCTAGACTTGATTTGGCCGATCCCCATACCTACCGGAAATTGCTTGAAATGAGCAGAACAGCTCTTCAAAGTCCGATGCGTCAGCCTCTAACCGGTATCGTGGAGAGCATCGTAGAAATTATTCAAGCCCAGGAGCAGAAGTTAAGTCGCGAATGAAAATTAGGAGCATTTTACTGCATTTGGAAATCTTTTCCTTAATTCATTTTGAGTGTTTTGGGTAAAGTCACAAAACGGTTTATCTGAGGAGACTATATCGTTAAGTTCAATAAGTATTGATGTTCCCTCCCAAGGTGCATTACTTTTATATTCTGAAGGTAGTTTTTCAATGTCACCAACTGCATAAGTAAGGTAGAGAATACGTTCCTCCTCGGTAATTTTTCCCGTTAAGCGTGCACAACTGATCAATTCCGGGGTCGATTGGTTCCCATTTATTTCTGTTTGACAGCGATAAATGTCTGGGTTATCGGCTATGGGGGAAGCCTGAGACGGTGCAGGCGGTGATATTTGTTTGCTTGTAGGGGCCGTTTTAATAATCCATGAAGCCGCAATTTTCCAAACTCCTATAATAAAAGCCGCTATAAGAATAGTACCAACAATCATTACAAAAGTTTTTCTCACATTCGAATTTTCTCACTGACACAGTCGGAATACAAGAGAGGGCCGGAATTGGATAAGAGTTAGCAGGCCACATCGTTCGGAAACGACGTGGCAGGCATTAGTGCACGACCTTCGAACATTGTGGCATAGAGTTGACGGATATTTACTAAATGGAGTTCAAAGATTCATACAACCAAATATAGGATTCAGTTTGTGAATTGGAAGGTAGAAAGCATTTTATAAAGCGCTTCTTTTGATTTAGGAACTACCGGTTGCAATTCAATGGTAACAATACCTCCAGCGGGATGTGGAATCTTTACGAATGCTTTTAATTGAGTAGCTTTTTCTGTTTTTTCATTACTATTTATTTTGGTATATTCAATGGGTATTCCCCAATCTATTAAACTATTTACACCATTTACAGTGATTGTTCCACAGCGAGAGGAATCATTAGTATTTGCCCCACAATAATCTATCCCCATTACACTTAATTGTGATTCAGAAATATATCCTAAACTTATCCAATATGTTTTTTCTGAGTTTTGAACATCTTGGAAATTATTTGGATTTCCTCCATTTATAAAGTATCCTACTATAAAGGAAGTATCACCTTCTGTTCTCATTGGTTGTAAAGGATTTGGAGCATATTGTAGTCGATACTTTAACTTCTCATCTGTGTAGGTTTTCCATTCATTTACATTGTCTATTGTAACAGGGGCGGTTGTTCGACTTGAAACTTCATTAGTTTGGTGAGTAGTAGATGATGGATTATTAACTTGTGAAGGTTGGGAATTATTCCTTTGTATCCCTAAATAGTATGCTCCGCCTCCAACGACAAACAATAAGACTAATACACCTAAAACAATTGGAAAATTACCTCGTTGGTTATTAACAGAATGTTGAGAAGGTTGTACTGGAGTTTCCACAGGGTTTGTTAGCTGATTATTATCGTTTGCTTCCATGATTTAAGTATTTCAAAAGTTAAAGGGTTTAGCAAGAGTTGATGGGGAGTTCAGTTAGACTTGGCAGGCATTAGTGCACGACCTTCGAACAATTTGGCATGAAATCAGTCAAGTTGATAACCAAAAGATCCAGAAATTGCTTATTTAATGCTTAGCTCTCTTTCTCCTTCAGCAAAATCATGAAGTAAAGCTCCTAATAATGTCTGGTAAGGGATTTGTTTGCGTTTTGCTTTTGCCTTAATTTTAATTAAATCGAGTTGGTTAACTCGAAGCGTGATTGGTTTAGAATTGTGCAATTCCACATACCTAGATGCAGCTTCCTCCAGCATGTTTTTTGTATCTTTAAGATTAGGATTCTCCTGGAAGTCACCTTTTTCTAAGGATTGTTCCATCAGTTTTTCTTCTTCGTCTAAAACCAAATTAGCAAAAGGATCATTATTATTTATTTTTTTCATTATTACCTCCTTTCAAGTAGATTTTTGTCAAGATTCTACTTGGATAAATAGTCTTTAAAAATATTTCTTGTTTTTTAGTATCTGTAATGTAGGGAACAGCATAAGCATAGTCTTTGATTCTCACTACATATAATTGTTGACGAGGATGTTTTTGACTGGGATGTGCGATGTCAGCTAACAAATTTTTCTTCTTTAACGCTTCTAAGACATCCTCAAAGCTAACTCGTCTGGTGGCTTTCAGCAGTTGATTTTTTTCTTCATTAAACTTAATGCTAAATGCCATACAGAGATAATAACATTTTGTACATTAATTGTCAATACAATTTTGCAGGGGCGAGAGGAGTCGGACCTCTAACAAAGGTTTTGGAGACCTCTATTATACCGTTTAACTACGCCCCTAAATTTTTCAAGAACGGACCACGCCCATCGGAACTTATTATACCAGTTACCCGGAAAATCCTCATTATAGTAAAAAAACTCAGGTTTGTCAGATGTTTTCACCATATATACTGAAAAATGCCTTTTTCAGTATAAACCCTTTTTACACTGAAAAATTTTTCTTAAAATTTTTCAGTGCTAATCCGTTTTGCGAACTCTACGAGTTGCAAACCGGAGTAAGATGGGTATAGACAGTAGAGAATAGTCAAATATGATGCATACTGATACAGTAAAAGAAAATGTTTTAAAACATTTTCAACAGAACATATAGATTACATAAGCAGGAATATCGCAAGTCAGAGAAAGAGAAATGAACTCTGGTTATAACAATTCAAACGTTTTAAGTATTGTAGAGAAAAGAGGATTAGTTCCTGCAAGAAGAATCTCTTTTTGTGTATTTGGATTTTTCACAATTACAATTTCCCGCTCGGTATCATGGTAAAGGGTTGCAGGTTCTCCGGAAAGTGTAATAGATTCAATCTTATCAGATGATACCGGAGGCCTGGGAACTTTATCCAGGCATGTAACCGCAATTGAGGCGTTTGTGTTTTTTGGATCTGTCAAAATGGTTGCTTGGCCATTGGCTGATTTGCTGTTCAGATAGGAGCCTCGGTATGAGAGGGAAAATCCGCACTGGCTGTCTGTATAAATCGAATTTCCATTAGATGTTCGTGTTGATACTCCTTTTACATCGCTCTTTGTCGGAGAGGGAGATTTGTCAGGTATGGTTTCTGTAGGGCTGGGTTCTATTGTTGGAGTTGTTGTTAATGAGGGACTAGGTTTAGATGTAATAGAGGAGAGCTGATTGATACTCTTTGGAATATTTATACCTACTTTGATACCTATAAGAAATACAGCCAGCAAGCCAAGAAGTATCAAAATAATTGAGGTGATTCTCATAATGTATATAAAGTATACATTAATTATACATTAGTCCAGCTTGTCTGTTTCCTTATGATCTGTGCGCTTTTTGCAGTGCTTGCAGTATTTTTTCAGAAGGAGTTTTTCTTTTATGTTGGTCTTATTTTTGCTTGTGTTGTAATTTCGGCTTTTGCAGACAGTACAAACCAATCCTAAAAGTACGCGGTGTTCTTTCTTTGCCATATTGGGAATTATAGTGAAAAAGACAAAAAGAGACAAGAGGGAAGTAAATACAGAGGGAAGTAAATAAGGAAATAGATTTGTTATTCGTGATTGGATATCCGTTTCTCGTTATTTATAAATGAGAGCCGAGAGGGGGAATCCGCCTTCGCTAAAGCTTCAGCGGACAAGGTCGGACACATAAAACATTACTTGAGCCGTTGGTGGGAATCGAACAGGTGTAAATTCTCTTCTGCAAATTTACAGTGTAAACCCGCTGTTGCTATTAGTAAGGTTTATCTGAGCCGAGAGCGGGAATCGAACCCGCGACCTGCTTCTTACCAAGAAGCCGTTCTGCCACTGAACCATCTCGGCGTTTGATGTTCTATTCTACACAATCAGTTCCAAAGTCTCAATAATGAGTGATGTTTTCACACTCCGTGAAAATACCCCTTGCATTTTACATTTATATCTGTCACAAATTATATATAGAGTCTGCCTATGAGGTACAA
>Ga0155406_140_pt1 | contig 14606 bp, 14 predicted proteins | sample RifCSPhighO2_02_FD_106374 | JGI IMG/M metagenome (GOLD analysis project Ga0155406, IMG submission 106374) | Candidatus Gottesmanbacteria bacterium RIFCSPHIGHO2_02_FULL_39_11
CTTAAGAGACTATGGGGCGCTTGGAGGAGGACGAAAAAGTAGAATCCAGCCACCGTTTATTTAACATAAACTGTATCATCTTATGGATGGACTTAAAGTACTAGAAATAATAAAAAAGATTAATCCTTGGTTTAAAAATAACCAAGTTCCTCAAGCTCATCTAGAACCTTTTAAAAGGAGAGAATTTTCTACACTTGAAAAAGATCTAGGCCAACTTGATTTGACAACTCTTATTATTGGAGCACGTAGGGTGGGTAAGAGTGTACTTATGTATCAACTAATAGATGCTTTGTTAAAAAAAGGAGTTGAAGGCAAAAGAATATTATTTATACAAGGAGATAATACTTTATTAACAGAATTTGCTGCAAGTGGAAATTTAATTAATTTTATCTTAGAACTTTACCAAAAGCACATTCTAGAAAAAAATTTCGATGACTTGACTGATACTTTATATATTTTCCTTGATGAAGCTCAAAGTTTGGATGCTTGGGATCGAGAGATTAAAATCATCATGGACCAAAAATATAAAATTAAATTTATTGTTACAGGTTCATCAAGTTTTGAACTTAGAAGAGGGTCAGAAACTCCGTTAACTGGTAGAGTAAGTATACAGCCAATTTTTCCGTTTAGTTTTGCTGATTACACCCGTTACTATACTAAAGAGGAAGAACAAGGAATATTTGGAAGTAAATTGAGTGAATTTTCAGAAAGGTTCAAAAATTCTCTTTTAGTAGGAGACTTGGATTCTTCGTATAAAGCTGCTAGGGAAACGGAAAAATTTATTAGTAATAGTAATTTAAAAAAGAGATTTGAAAATTATTTATTTTTTGGAGGATTCCCCAGAGTTGTAGCAAATCATAACGATGACTATGCTAAATACTTGAGAGATCTTCTTACTACTACTATCTCTAAAGATATTTTGACTTATGTAGAAATTCGTGATCCTCAAGCTTTTGAAAGATTAATGGTTAATTTATGCTTAATGGCGGGAAGCATGACTAAATATAAAAAATTTGCAGAGGTATTAGGTGTAGATGAAAGATCAGTAATAAAATATATTGACTATTATATTGAATCGCATTGGGCATTTGTAAGTTCACCGTATGTGTTTTCTAATAAAATGGATTCAGTGAGTACAGAAAAAAAATTCTACGTGATAGATAGCGGAATAATTAATACACTAGCTTTTAAAGATGAAATTGAATTTAGATCTGACAGAGAACATCGAGGTCATGTGTTAGAAAATGTAATTCATAATCATTTATTAGCATTTAAACAGCTTCGTATGGGAACATTTCAAAGTTATATTCCGTTTTGGACAGAATCAAATACCAGTAAAGAAATTGATTTTATTTTTGAGGTTAAAGGAGGTGTCTTACCTATTGAGGTAAAACAAAAAATAAGTCATGATGGAAATGATGAACTTGCATTGTTGGATTTTCTTTCTAAAAGAACAACTGCTAAATTCGGTATTCTTACAACAGAAGAGACTTTAGAATTGAAAGGGAGATTATTGCTGATACCGAATTTATTATTTACATTACTGCTTTAATCCTGTAAGTCATACATTTTAAATCAATGGGAATCTTCACCTGGAGGGTGGAAATGAGTCCACACCTACTCTTTTATAAGTCTTTTAAAATTCTCAGGTGCCGTTTTTGATACACTCCTAACTTTGTCGGGGTGACTCGACTTGAACGAGCAACCGCTCGCACCCCATGCGAGTGCGCTAGCCAATTGCGCCACACCCCGAAATATTAGTCATTAGACGTTAGTCAATGAGTTGATTAAAGCGTTTAATTCTTTATCAACGATATCTGATTTTAACGTGCAATTTTATACTTCTACTGAACAACGACTAAAAGCTAACCCTTGAATTATACCAAACTCTGACAGATAATGAAGATATCTTCTGCCCCGGTTATCAACTCTCGTATTTTTTATCATAAAGGAGACTATATGAAGAATTCTCAGCCTACACATAATCCTAAAATTGAAGCGGTTCGTCTGGCAATGGAACAGATAGAAAAGACATACGGCAGAGGATCCATTATGAAACTGGGAGACCAGCCTGCAGGAAAGATGGATATAGAGGTTGTCTCAACCGGGTGTCTTCCTGTTGACATGGCGTTAGGGATAGGAGGAGTGCCAAAAGGAAGAATTATCGAGGTGTTTGGACCGGAGGCTTCGGGAAAAACAACCATTGTTTTATCGATAGTTGCAGAAGTTCAGAAAAACGGGGGAACTGCAGCATTTATTGATGCAGAGCATGCTTTAGATCCCATCTGGGCTGAAAAATTAGGAGTAAAATTGGACGATCTACTCGTTTCCCAGCCGGATACCGGAGAGCAAGCCCTAGAAATTGCTGAGGCTTTGATTAGATCAGGAGGAGTGGATGTAGTAGTTGTCGATTCAGTTGCAGCACTTGTTCCCAGAGCTGAAATCGAAGGGGATATGGGAGACTCAACTATGGGGCTTCAAGCACGTCTTATGTCTCAGGCGCTTCGCAAACTGACAGGCGTTATCTCCAAATCAAAGACGGTCATGATCTTTACTAACCAGCTTAGGCAAAAAATAGGTGTCATGTTCGGAAATCCTGAGACGACTCCGGGAGGATTGGCGATGAAGTTTTATGCATCCATCCGTATGGATACCCGGAAAATTGAAACATTAAAAGACGGAGATAAAGTAGTAGGGAGCCGTCACCGCATACGGATCGTAAAAAATAAAGTTGCGCCTCCTTTTAGAATTGCTGAATTTGACATAAATGCAAACGGAATTTCAAAAGAAGGCGGAATTTTAGATGTTGCTTTGGAGCTTGCGGTTTTAACAAAATCAGGAGCATTCATAAAACACGGAAATCAGGTGATCGGACAGGGGAGAGAAGCAGTCAAAGAGTATTTTATGGAAAATCCAAAAGCAGCAAAAGAAATTTCTGATGCAATCTGGAAAGTGTATCGGGCAGGAACGGTAAAAGAAAAAGTGATGGGAAAAGAAGAAGAGGAAGACTAAATTAAAATAGAAGCTAGAAGTTGGAAATTAGAAGCTGGATTAGGAAGTAGGAGGTGAGAAAGTGGAAGGTGATAATTTTTAAATAGTTAAATTGACATGAAAGAAGATGAACATTCCCGGCTTAAAACGTATGCTTTGCGTTTGCTTTCCCGAAAACTTCGGACTACCTTTGAGATTGAGGTGAAGCTCAGGCTGTATTGTATACGGAGTAAAATGCCTCTGGCATTTTTCCCTCCGGTTGTTCGCGAGCTGACTGAGCTGGGACTTTTAAATGACCTTAAGTATGCAGAGGCCTGGATAATTGAGAGAAGGAAGAGCAAGTACAGGGGAGATTTTGTCATCGTACGGGAGCTTGGGAACAAAGGGATTACAAAAGATATTATCGATTCAGCATTTACTCTTACACAAAAAGGTGAAGATTATTCAGAGAATGATGCGGCGGTAGCGCTTTTAAACAAGAAATTCCGTTTGTATAAAAATTTGCCTAAACTTGAGGCTAAACAAAAGCTTACAGACCTTCTCTTCCGGTATGGGTTTACGTATGATGATGCCAACCGTCTGGTTGACTCTATAATCAAAAGAGAATACAATAGTGAGAGTAGAAATTGAAGACTGAAGATCAATTGGATTTATGATATACCAGAAAAACCATAGTTCAACCGCGAAAACAGCATAAAAAATGCATAGGGTGACCTATAAATCCTCAAGGTCTTTTTCTTCATACTTATAAATTTTAATAGGTTGATCTCATTTATGAAAAGGAGTTTTGTATGTTATCAGTACTTAAAACGATTCTTAATCGGTTGGAGACCATTGAAAAAAAGTTAAGCGAACAAGAAGGTATACCGTCAAAAAACGCTTCAAGTCCCGTTCCTTCTGTAAAACCGGTTCCTGTAAAACCAAAGCCCGCAGTAATCCACACACCCGTAAACTCCAAAATTGATGTTGCTACTCTTGAACATCAGGCAAAAACAATCATTATAGAAGCCAAAGACGAGGCATATCGGATAAAAAGAGAAGCTGAGGAGGAATCCCGGAAAATTCGTCAGGAGATAGTATCTATTGAACAGAAGGTTGTCGGAAAAGAAGAGAATTTAGACCGCAAACTTAATGATCTTATTAAGCGCGAAGGTGAACTTCAAAAAAAAGAGAGTGATTTTCAAAAAAGAATTGACCAAATAGAGCAGTTAAAAACAGAACTTATCGCAAAGCTTGAAAAAGCTGCACAGCTGACCCGGGATGATGCCAAAAAACTGATTCTCTCTGCAGTTGAGGACAAATTAAAAGAAGAAATTGCCAAAAAGATTAAAGAAGCAGAAGCTACCGCAAAACAGGATGCTGATGCCAAAGCGCGTGAAATTTTGGTTGATGCCATGCAGCATGGAGCAACAGACTATGTACCTGAGTATACCGTTTCAACAATTAAAATAACAGATGAGGACTTTAAGGGAAGAATTATCGGAAAAGAAGGAAGAAATATACGTGCTTTTGAAATGGCAACCGGAGTTGATGTTGATCTGGATGAGGAAGGGGTAATCAGGCTTTCATCTTTTGATCCATTTAGGCGTGAAGTTGCCCGGGTTTCTCTTGAAAAACTTTTAAGAGACGGCAGAATTCAGCCGGTTCGGATTGAAGAGTTAGTCAAGCAAACAGAAAAGGAAATTGAAAAAGTGGTCTATGCAGAAGGGGAAAAACTCTGCCATTCGGTCGGAGTTTACAACATGCCTACAGATATTATTGCTCTATTGGGAAGATTTAAATACCGTTTTTCCTACGGACAGAATATGATAGGGCACACCCTCGAAGAGACAAAAATCGGAATTGCGCTGGCTAACGAAGTAGGAGCGGATGTAAATGTTGTCAGACTCGGATGTCTTCTTCATGATATCGGAAAAATTATTACCGGAAAGGACGGATCTCATGTACAGCTTGGGGTTGAACTTTTGAAAAAATACGGCATGCCGGAATCAGTTATCGGATGTGTTGCCGCTCATCATGAGGATATCCCGTTTCCTTCCATGGAATCCGTTCTTGTCTATATCGCTGATGCAATCTCAGGCTCACGACCCGGAGCCCGTCATGAAGATATCCAGGAATACGTAAAACGCCTAAAGACTTTGGAGGATATTACAACTTCTTTCTCCGGAGTTGAAAAAGCTTTTGCGCTTCAGGCAGGGAGAGAATTAAGGGTAATGGTTGATCCGGGCAAGCTTTCAGATGCTGAGATGACCATAACGGCAAAGAAAATCGGGGAAGAAATAGAAAAGAAGTTTCCAACGTTCCCGGGACAAATAAAAGTAACAATGATACGGGAATTTCGGGTAGTGCAAACAGTGCATTAATAAAAGATGTTTTGATGTTGGAAATGAGAAGTGAGATACTGAAGTGAGATATTTTGATTTCTTGATATATATCAAATAATCTAGACTTCTCACTTCAAGAGCACACTTCCCACATCTCACTTCAAGACATCTTTAATTTCGGATTTTCCTTTTCTAATACTCTTTGTATCATTTCGACATCGTTTTATCCCTTGACAGCAATCTAAAAATCTCTTAATGTTGGTGACGTGCTGTTGCAGCAGTCCATTATTAAGAAATTGTCTGACGGTATTAAAAAATGCCCGCCTATTCTTACCGTGCGCCTTAGTAGAATTTTCTACTGCGGCTTGCGGAGCGAATACCGGCGGGCCTAAGAAACGCTAAATTCATTTCATTCATTAAGCGTTCCTAAGGGAGGTGAATAGTATTTATGACAAAAGCAGATCTTATTGCACACGTGGCAAAGAAAGCTAGTCTTACCTCAAAAGCAGCTAAGGATTCAGTTGGCAGCGTATTTGCTGCAATTACTGATGCCCTTAAAAAAGGTGATAAAGTAGTCGTCACCGGATTTGGAACTTTCATGGTCAGATCCCGAGCCGCCCGCAAAGGCCGCAATCCGCAAACCGGAGCAGCAATTAATATTCCAGCACGGAAAACTCCAGGATTTACCGCCGGGAAGGCTTTGAAGAAGGTTGTGAGATAAATTTTTTAAATTGTTAAAAAACTCTCCCTACCTCATCGGCGGGAGAGTTTTTTGGTATAATGGAGAGATTATGAAAACCGTAGTACTAGGTATTACATCGGGGATTGCGGCATATAAAGTACCTGATCTTGCACACAGGCTTATTACCCGCGGAATTGAGGTTTATAGTATTGTCACGGAGCATGCCAAGTCGGTTATCAATGTCGGTGATTTAGAAAAAATTACGGGTCACCCGGTCTACTCTTCTCTTTTTCCCCACCATTTTGATCCTAAAAAAATACGGGAGAATCATAAAGTTGATCACATCGATCTTGCAGATCGTGCGGATTTATTTGTCATTGCTCCGGCAACGGCGAACATAATCGGAAAAATCGCACACGGAATTGCGGATGATTTTCTCACGACTTCCCTATTGGCGACCCGGGCTCCCATCATTCTGTGCCCGTCGATGAATAGTAATATGTGGGCCAATGAAATAGTACAGAAAAATTTGAAAAAACTTCAAAAAAGAAATTTTCATATTCTGCCTTCGGTAAAAGGTCCTTTGGCGTGCGGATATGAGGGGGAAGGAAAACTTCCGGACATCTCGGATATCGCAGATGAAATAGTAGCACGTCTTAAAAATGCAAAATATCTAAAAGGAAAAAAAATTTTAGTTACGGCAGGGGGAACCTATGAACCGATTGACGCAGTACGGGGAATTACCAATCGGGCAAGCGGGAAAATGGGGCGGGCAATTGCGGAAGAGGCGTATAAAGAAGGAGCCGACGTACTATTAATTCGATCCAGTACCTCAGTCAAAACTCTCTATCCAATTAAAGAAGAAGTTTTTCAAACCTTAGAGGAGTTAAAGAACATCATGGAAAAAAATATTTTTGATTATGATTACCTATTTCATTCTGCTGCTGTCTCTGACTATATTCTGGAGAAAACTTACCATGAGAAGCTGGATAGCAAAGAGGGAGTATCTTTGCATTTAGTTCCGGCAAAAAAAATAATTACACAGATAAAAAAATGGAATCCGAACATTAAATTAGTAGGATTTAAAGCAGTCTATAAGTTAAATAAAAATCAAATGATAGAAAAAGGGAAAGAAAAATTAAAAGAAGCGCATGCTGATTTTATTGCAGTTAATGATATCGCAAGAGCGGACATAGGATTTAGTGTTGATGAAAATGAAATACTCCTTATTTCAAAAGAAGGAAGTATTACAAACTTGAAAAAAGATACTAAAAAAGAAATTGCTAAAAAACTATTGTCATTGGTCATCGGTCGTTAATTATTAACTTTAAGCTACAACTTGTCATCCCGGACGAACAAAGTGAGATCCGGGATCCATCCATAGATTCCTGCCTTTGCAGGAATGACAGAAACGATTAAGAGTGTAATATTTTAAGGATTTGTCGACGGAGTAGCGGGTACTATTCCCCAATTTGCGCAGATCTGATATTTTAGCGCTGTCACCTGTGACTCTGCTAAATTTTTCGCTTCAGTTTCAACCGTTGCCATGACTGATTTTTCAACATCTTGAGCTTTTCCTGATAAATTTTCTTTTGTACTGGTAACGGTGTCATCCACAATGCCGTTTAAAAAACCAAACATGGACCGGGGTTGGCTATCTGTTTGTACCCCGAGAACCGTATTTTCCGCCGAATTTTTATTTAAAATATTTTCCTTTATAAGGATATACCCTATGACAAAAAAACACAGAAGAGCGATGGGAATAAGTACTAATCGATTGGAAGATTTCATATGTCTCTATTTTATACTTCATTAACTCAGGTTTGCAACTGATTATTTCAGTATATACCCGTTATTCATAGGAAAGTTTAGTCAGTCTTTGATTTATCTGAAAAATGGCATCTTTAAGTACAGTTTCATTATCGTACTGTCCGAGGATTGAGCGAAGTGCCTCCGGCGTTTCTTTTTTGAGAGCGGTTATTTTTTTTATAAGAATTGGCATTGAGCGGACAATGTGATCAACAATCGTGATATCCGCTTTTTGGGCGGTCCGGGATAAGGGGTTTAGATCAATAGTGATGACTTTTTTCCCCATCTTTATTAAAGCTTCCGTCCGGTCCCCATCTTCCAAAGGCACCAGTACAACATCCGCTTTTTTTTGTCCTTCCCTACTTATCATTCTCCGGTTGCTTCTAAGAAATGGGATTAAACCACCTCCGGGTGTAAGAACTTTTTTTGCTCCTAAGTATTTGAGATGTTTTGAAATTGCCCTCTCTCTTTCTTTTTCCGGATGAAATAAATTTATCTCAAGAGGAGCATCCAGAATTTCTGATAGCTCAACAAGTTCACGCCCTGCCAGTGCTGCAGTATTTCCGTTAACTGAAATAACGGGAAATTTAGACAGCAAAAGAAGAGAAGCAGCAGCATCAAGGGCAGCATGTGCAAAGAAAAATGTCTCTTCACCTAAAAGATAATCGAAGGTTTCTCCTCTTCCGTGTGCAGTAAGTCCTGCAAGAGAGGTAAGCCCGTTTTTAAATCCGGACACAACCACTTCCCGCGATAATAGAGACTTATACCGGGGATGGGATTTGGGAATGTTCATAAATTAGTTTGTAATAGTAAGCGTCTCAATATCATAAGGAACGGTAAAAGTTGGTCTTTGGGTTGTTATTACAACGTTTCCTAGTATTGCCATTGTCGCGTGTCCGTTTCTTTGTCGTATTTTGTCTATGACATCATGTACACGAGTATCTGAAATAAGTGAACTTGCTGATACAAACTCATAAGAGATATCTAAAATTTCTTCAAGAGTCACATTTTTTAAATTCTTTATTTTTTCTAAAGATATATTTGCGGCTTTTTCTATTTTATCCAGTTTTTGTTCATTTTTTATAATGGAGGAAGTCGGGAGCCGGTCAATTAAAACTGCATATAATTTTTTACCGGTAAAAGGAAGGGTATGGTAATCAAAAGGAATTCCGGCGGATGATTTGATGAGAAATCCTCCCGTTGATACCGTTCCGACGGTTCCTAAGCCCGTTCCGTTTTTTATTTCTGAAATATGGGCATACTCAATCAGTTTCTTATTTTGAATAGTAAGGTTAAGTAGTTTATTAACCGCAAATACAGATGCCAAAGCAGAAGCTCCACTTGTTCCAAATCCATATCCTAAAGGCAAAGAGGACGTAAGATAAATAGTCATCGGTATATTAGTAATCGAACGGACTGCATCATAGACGGTCGGAAAACTGATCTCTTTCCCGTTTAAAAAAACACAAAACTTCTCTGACTTCTCTACCACTGCTTTTACTTTTTTATTAATCGTGCATCCGACTCCTACTGATCCGGTTTTAAGAGTAGCCCTATTTTTAATCTTTTTAAAGATAAAACTGAGAGCTGCCGGAATTGAGAAAATAACACGTTTTTCCATAAGTGGAGTGATTATACCTGTTTTTTTCGTGTTAAAATACCCATGGATGACAGATGTCGAACTAATTAAATCAAAAATAGATATCGTAACTTTTATAGGGGAATTTATAACCCTTAAAAAATCGGGAAGAAATTATAAAGCGCTCTGTCCTTTTCACGGAGAAAAAACTCCCTCTTTTTATGTCTCGCCTGAAAGAGGAAGTTGGCATTGCTTTGGATGTAACGAAGGGGGGGACGCGATTACCTTTCTGCAAAAATGGGAGGGAATTGAATTTTTGGAGGCTCTTAAAATTTTGGCAGAACGGACCGGTGTCACATTATCCGGATTTGCCAAAACAGAGAGCTTTTCATTAAAAGAAAAAATATACGGGATAAATAATTTAGCTTCTGAGTTTTATCATTATCTGTTAACCTCTCATAAAATCGGTGAGCATGCCCTGGATTATTTAACCGCAAGACATATAAAATCTTCGGCAATTAAAACATTTAGCTTGGGATATTCTCCGAATTCATGGGATAGTTTGACGAAGTTCCTTTTAAAAAAAGGGTACACAGAAGAGGATCTTATTTTATCCGGACTGGTAGGACAATCAGAAAGAGGACGCATATATGATCGGTTTCGGGGACGTCTTATTTTTACCTTAAGAGACAGTAGGGGGAACACGATTGGATTTTCGGGGAGGATTTTGCCTCCGGGAAATGAGAAGGACATGCCAGCCCAAGTTGGAGCAAAATATATAAATTCTCCGGAAACCCCGGTATATATTAAAGGCAATACTCTGTATGGGTTGGATGTGACAAAGGAATTGATTAAGAAAGAAAAGTTTGCTGTGGTCGTAGAAGGGGAGATTGATATGATCTCATCGTTTCAGAGTGGGGTATCAAACATAGTTGCTATAAAAGGTTCCGCATTTACCCAAGAGCAGGTCATTTTACTGAAACGGTTTGTTGATGAAGTGGTTTTAGCCCTGGATGCCGATTTTGCCGGTAACGAAGCTGCCCGGCGTGGAATTGAGATTGCTGAGAGGGGAGGACTCCTGGTTAAAGTTGCCCGGCTTCCCGTGGGTAAAGATCCGGCAGAATGTATCGAAAAAGGTGCTCATTTTTGGAAGGAATCGGTTAAAAACGCTGTTCCTATCTATGATTTTATTATTGATGCGGCTTTAAAAAAATACAACCCAAAAGAGGTGAGCGGTAAAAAAAGTATTGGAAATGAGGTTCTCCCTTTTTTGGCAAAAATTACCAACTCCATTATTCTCTCTCATTACATACGAAACTTGGCAAAAAAACTGGATGTTTCAGAAAGCGCTATTGAACAACAGCTGTCAGAACAGAGGAAAAAAATAAAAAGCGGAGTAACGGAAATTCCCCCATCACCCGTGAAGGAAAACTGGGAAGAACAGCTTGAGGAATATCTTCTGACCCTCATAATTCAGTCAAAAAATCCCTACAAGACAGTTGAGGAGGTCACTGAGGTTATTTCTATCGGGACAGATTTGAAACTTCCATCTGTTTCCAAAATTTTAGCTAGGCTCTCGGCTGTCCGTGATAAATCCGCCTTTAACGTAAAGACTTTTGCTTCCTCCTTACCTCCTGAGCTTATACCGGTCTTTGATCGGGCATATCTGTCGGACATTTCAGGGATTTTTGAAAAGAAGGGCGTAAGAGATGTATTTGAAAATGAGCTAAAAAGGGTCACTTTCCAGGTTAAAAGGACCTACTTGAGAAGGAAACTTGAAACACTTACGACTGATATCCGCCATGCCGAGAGTGAGGCAAACGAAGGTAAACTGTCTCTTTTAAATGAAGAAGTTAAAACAATCACCGTAGAGCTTCATAAGCTTGAGAAATAGCCTTATGTTAAGTATACTTACCCTATGCTAAAACCTAAAACGCCAAAGTCTGTTAAAGATCTTGTCAAACAAGGCAAAGATAATGGATTTATAACCCAGGAAGATATCTTTGCGTTATATCCAAAACCGGAAGATCATCTTGAAGAAATAGATGAATTATACGCACAGCTGATTAAAGCTGGCGTTGATGTATTTGAAACACTCTCTGACCAGGATGAAAAAGATGCGCAAAAAGCAGTTTCAGATCTGGAAAAAGAACTTGAGTCTCTGGCAACCATTCATGAAGGGGGCATATCAGATCCGGTTCGTATGTATCTTAAAGAAATCGGCCGCACACCTCTTTTAAAGTTCGCAGATGAGATCTCTCTTGCTAAATCGTATGAAAAAGGGGAAAGGTGGGCCAAACAAAAACTGATTGAGTCAAACCTCCGTCTGGTGGTTTCAATTGCTAAAAAATATATAGGACGGGGACTTTCTCTTTTGGATCTGATTCAGGAAGGAAACCAAGGGCTTATACGGGCCGTTGAAAAGTATGATTGGAGAAAAGGATATAAATTTTCAACCTACGCAACCTGGTGGATTCGTCAGGCAATCACCCGCGCGATTGCAGACCAGGCACGTACTATTCGTATTCCTGTCCATATGGTTGAGACGATAAATCGGTATTTGAAAATCTCACGGAAACTCATGCAGGAGCTCGGACGGGAAGCAACTCCTGAGGAAGTTGCAAAAGAGATGGAAGTGGATGTGACAAAAGTCCGGGAAATTATGAAAGTTTCCCAGGAGCCTACATCTCTGGCAACACCGGTTGGGGATGACGAGGATTCACTCTTGGGGGATTTTATCCAGGACACGACTCAGCCCTCTCCTTATGATTCAGCTTCCCGGGAACTTCTGAAAGAACATTTGGATGAAGTTTTGCATACGTTATCAGATCGGGAAAAAAGGGTATTAATATTGCGCTTTGGACTTGAGGACGGGCGTCCCAGGACTTTAGAAGAAGTGGGAGTCGAGTTTGGAGTTACACGGGAAAGAATACGGCAGATAGAGGCAAAAGCACTCAGAAAATTAAGGCATCCCTCAAGAAGCAAAAAATTGAGAGACTACCTAGAATAATTCAAACAGACATGCCCTGGATTTTCTTTTCACTACTGAGTATTTTAGCTGTTTCAATCTCCAATATTCTGCAGAGAGTCCTCATGAAGGATGATAAAAGCGATCCTTTTCTTTACTCTATCGTATTTCAGTTTGCAGCAGCAGCAATTACCGGAACGTTTGCTCTTATCAAAGGATTTGCTTTGCCTCCTATTGGCCAATTGCCTCTTAATTTTTTCCTTGAGGCAGTTTTGTACGGGCTGGGTACCGTATTTATCTTCAAATCCCTCCAGAGCTTGGAATCGTCTGAAGTAACGATCCTTTCCTCGGCACGGCTTCTTGTCACCATTATTACAGCGGTATTTCTTCTCCATGAACCTTTTGGATTGATGAGAATTTTAGGAGCTTGTTTAATTATTTTTGCCATACTTCTAGTTACGGAACGAAAAAAAGGCTTTAAATTAAATAGAGGAATTCTGTATGCGTTTCTTATGTCTCTGTGTTACGGCTTGGCGGTAACCAATGATGCTTTTATTTTAAGACAGAATAAAGATGTGCTTTCTTATACAGCTATTGCTTTCTTTCTCCCGGGAATATTTTTATTATTTATAAAGCCCGACGCGATAAAGAAAATGCCTTCTCTCCTCAGACCCAGCGCATTTAGAAACATGCTTATTATGAGTTTTTTTTATTCCGTTGCCGCAGTCTCATTTTATACAGCGATTGGACTGGGAGGAAACGCTTCTCAAGTAGGCCCTATTAATCAGGCTTCTGTGATCGTTACTGTCATTTTAGCCATTCTCTTTCTGGGGGAGAAAAAGAATCTTATTAAAAAGATTGTATCAGCCATTATTGTTTTTGCGGGTGTGCTGGCTCTTAGATAAATTATTCCGATTTCTATTTGTATATGACTATTCCTCATAAAAAACTAAAAAACGGATTTGCACTTCCCTGTTTAGGTCTGGGAACATGGAGAATGGGAGGAGATAGAAAGAGAGATCCTCGAAGTGATGACCAAAAGTATATTAACGCAATCCAGAATGCCATTAAAAAAGGAATCACTCATATTGATACAGCCGAGATGTATGCAGAGGGACACGCAGAGGAATTAGTAGGGACTGCTATAAAAGATTTTGACAGGAGAAAACTTTTTATTACATCCAAAGTCTGGCACAGTAATCTCCATTATGAGAATGTATTAAAATCCTGCGAAAATAGCCTAAAGAGACTCGGTACTGATTATTTAGATCTCTATCTTATCCACATGCCAAATCAGCAAATACCTCTTGAGGAAACTATTAAAGCCATGGATAGATTGAAAAAAGAAAAATTAATTAAATACATCGGTCTTTCTGATTTTTCAAAAAGTACGTTTCAAAAAGCTCAAAGTTTCTCATCCAACAAAATCGTTTGCGATCAAGTCCATTACAATTTGATTTACCGGGAGCCTGAGGCAAGCGGACTTTTGGAATATTGCCAAAAAAATGATGTGATGCTTGTTGCTTGGCGGCCGGTTGAGAAAGGATTATTATCTGTCAGTCCTCCGGATGTGATGAGGCAGGTCATGGAGAAGTATGGAAAATCTGCCTCTCAGATTGCGTTAAACTGGCTTTTTTCGCAGAAAAATGTGGCGGTAATTTGTAAAATGACAGACAGCAGTCATCTGGAAGAGAATTTAGGAAGTTTGGGATGGAGTCTGGAAGATAGGGATATTGAAGATTTAAGATTGAATTTTCCGGGTCAAAAAGAAGTTTCAGGCGCGGTGCCGCTCAGATAAAAAGGCCTTTTTAGGCCTATAATATTGACAATGAATATTATTAGTATATAATGAGGACGTTTCTGCCTATTGCAAATAATAGTTAGATCCTAATATTATATGATAAATTCATATAAGAAGTAGCTATATGGCAATTCGAGAATTAGAAGTAACTACAGATCTTTCTCCCCAAGAGTTGTACCCTTCTCCTGATGTTAATAAGCTATTTAAACTTCCCTATGTTAAATTAACTATATGCCCAAAGATGCATCTGCGGAAAGACCTCAGATTAAAAAACCCTCTCCTAACAAATTTAATCCTTCTATTTTAAAAATAGCAATACCCATTCCCGCCCCGGAAGAAATACTCCTTTTGGGATTGTGCTTGTGAGAAAATAATCTACTTAATACAAACCACCAATAGTAATTTGAGTTTATGTTAAATAAACGGTGGCTGGATTCTACTTTTTCGTCCTC
>Ga0155406_117_pt1 | contig 13654 bp, 14 predicted proteins | sample RifCSPhighO2_02_FD_106374 | JGI IMG/M metagenome (GOLD analysis project Ga0155406, IMG submission 106374) | Candidatus Gottesmanbacteria bacterium RIFCSPHIGHO2_02_FULL_39_11
GGTTTAGAGATGACTTCTAGACAAGAGATTGTAGATTCAAGATAGGCTTAGTTGAAATTCTAAGGTATACATAAATCTCTCTCTTTTGCTTAAATTTTAAGATAAATTCTTAAAATTCTTATCTTAATAGGATAAATTTACGGGTAAAAAATATGTCCTTTAATAGCTATTTAGAGAGTTTTTATCTTTTTTTAAAACCTCAAATAAACCGAAGAGGTTTTAATTTTTCACAATTTTCACACATTTTCAAAGCATTAGCACTCGGATATCTTGTCTGATAATCTCACCTCTCTTTTTCCACTCCAATAAATGGCAAAAGGAAAGATGTGTGTTCAGGATTAGTTGGATAGAGAGTTTCGACCTTACTTTTCCACATTGTCTCAAGGAATTGATCTGCATTTGTAATCCCTTTTCGATCTTCAGGAAAGATAGATATCGTTTGAAGCTCTTTATAGAATTTAGAACGGTAATCAAGTAGCCGTTGATAAGCAATAACTCGGTTTCTTCTCTTTCCTCTTTCCGGATCGTCTTGATACATGCCATCAGGAAATACAATGGGTTTAGGCTCTTTAAGAAAATTTCTTAAGAGATGATCTTCATTTACTTTTGAACTTACCAAATAAGCAACCTCATCACTTACATCTTTAAGAGATTCCTTAATTTCATCAGAGAGATGAACAACACTTCCAGTTGTGTCAATGACAAAGTTGTGGCTTCTTTTTTCTTCTGGAGATAATCCATTAAGATAAATAAGAATATCTCTCATCACTCCTTCCTCAAGTTTTAAATATTCATCCCTTTTTTCTTCATATCCGGGGTCTCCTGGAACACCCATCCACACGGCTAACCTTCGTGTAGGAGATACATTTGGATTAATGGGCAACTTACTATCGATATCGATTCGACCAGCAATAATTGCGTCACAATCAAATCGGTAAAATCCCTTTTGTTCTTCAAGCATTTTTGAGTAGTAGGATTTACCTACTTGGCTCATTCCGATAAGTGTTAGAATCATAGTTTGAGAAGTATCTTCATGTCTGTTTCGTATGTTCTATTTTAATACCCATTGATACATTAGTCAAAGATATTTTTGTACCACAAGTATTACTATTAGATCATTTTTTAATATTAAGTTATAGTTATACTTTTTGAAATTTTCCGCTGAGGGTGAGATAAAGGAGAAAAACTTTTAAAGAAGGGATTTTTTTGGCGATTTCATCTTTAGCTTTTAAAAGATCTTTTTTATGTTTTTGGAAATTTCCCTCTTTTCCATACGCTCCGCAGTCTTCGTGATTGATTAAATAAACTTCCTTAATGTGGTGGAGCTTGTGAGAAAGGTCTACCTGGTCTATTACAAAAGGCAAGTTTTTGACTCCTCCCGCAAGAGCGACTCTATCAAATCCTTCTTTTTTAAACGTTTTCTTCGTCCATTCAGTTAGAAAATCCTGAAACCTAAAATCGATGCATGAGACGACAATTGCCCGGGCAGTGTGGGAAGGGGAGTGAGGTAGTTTTTTCATAAGGATCATATTTTATCAGGTACGTTGGCTAAAGTTCAATTATAAGGGCTGACTATGCAGAAACGCGTTTTTTCCAAGAATGATTGTATCTGTATGTCTTTGGGTTCTCGAACCTGCGTATATCACTTGCTTAATAATGTTTTTTTTGCTTTTTGAAATAGTTGAAAAGTAGGTCAGATTGGAAAAATAGTCAGATGCTATCGTTTTACCTGCTTTAATTTCAATTGCGCGAATTCCATTTGTCTCTATTCCCAGTAAGTCAATTTCATGCCCGGTTTTATCTCTCCAAAAATAATATTCCACTGGTTTTTGGTGATCGTATTTTTGTTTAAGAAATTCTCCTATAATAAAATTTTCAAAGAGATTTCCCTTCAAATAATGAGTATAAAGATCCTGATACTTTTGTAATCCTAGAAGCGAACAGACAAGTCCGGTATCATAAAAATATAATTTTGGCATTTTGACGAGTCGTTTGCCGAAATTTTCATAATAAGGGGGAAGCAGAAATACGACAAAACTTGTCTCCAGAAGTGAAAGCCAGGCCTTGGCCGTATTGTGAGTGATGCCGCAGTCCCGTGCAAGGGAAGAGAGATTTAATAATTGACCTACACGACCGGCGCATAATTTCACAAAAATCTGAAATGTCGAAAGATCGCTTATCTGTTTTAAATCCCTGATATCTCTCTCAATGTAGGTTTGAATGTAATTGGGATACCAATCGATGGGTTTTATGGATGATTCAAAGAGTCGCGGATACATCCCATGGAAAAGATATTCTTCATAGGTGTCGAATCTAATTCGAGCTGTCTCAAGCTCAGAAACGGCAAGAGGAAGAAGATTAAATAATGCAATTCTTCCCGCAAGAGTTTGACTGATGTGTTTATGCAGCAAGAAATGCTGCGAACCGGTAAGGATGTATTGTCCGGGTATATTAGACTCATCGACTTTGGTTTGAAGATAGGAGAACAGGTCGGGAACTTTTTGAATTTCATCAAAAATAGTATGTTGGGAGTAAGTTGCAATAAAACCACGAGGGTCCTGTTGAGCAAATATTCGATTATCTAAGTCTTCCAAAGATACGTAGGCGTATTTAGGGAACGCGGTTTTTGCAAGTGTGGTTTTACCGGATTGCCGAGGTCCCACAATTCCTACAATCGGAAACTTTTTGCTGGCGGCTTTTACTAAAGGTTCAAGATCTCTTTTTATCATGAGCCAATTATAAATGATATCGGACAAATTGTCAATTCAATTTACAATTTGGATATAAGAAGTGGCTCAAAGAAGTGTTACTTGGATAGAGTAGGAAGAACCGGTGTTTTTCATAAGATGGATAAGATAGTAACAAAAAAAAGTATATCTTTAAAGGGAGCAATGCGGCAATCAGAAGTATTGACTTTTACAGACTATAAGTTAGAATCATCTATTATGAATCTATCTCCCAGAGAAATTTCTCCTGCTTTTGTAGAACATATAGAAAGTCATCGTGTATCAGTTACCCAGTTATCTGAACCTGTACTATTTAAATATGCGAGGGATTGGTGTGTAGATGGATTACATACTAACGTGTTTGGAAATAAAACAGGACTTTATGGAGTGGAAGTTGCTGGTGCTGGCATACGCAGGGTAAGCCATAATGATCTTTCACTTGAAACTCCCTATGAGTTTATGCAACGAATAGCTGGACAAATGCCGGACGGAAAAAAGCAAAGAGTCGTTTATTCAGCCCATCGCTTTTGTGGAGAATTATTTATCCATGGTGCAGTGACAAAAAAAGAACAGAATGGAGAGGTTGAGAGTGCTTGGAAAACATGGGAATCAGATTATAATCGTTTACCAGGATCTGATAAAAGCAGAGTATCATTAGGTAAAGACATTGGAGGTCGAGGATCAGCCCCCTTACTTGACCAGCATTGGTTAAGCGGAAGACTAATGATTGCCAATCCTGATTATCTGAATAATACAAACGATATAGCAGGTTCTTATCCTCTTACTGAAGGAGTTTGGAAACGCTTATTAGGTGAACATAGAGAGAAATTGGAAGCGCAAGAAGTTATCTTTTCTCGGGAATAAATTTTTTGAGCTCTAAGAGGTCCTGTTGCAAATGCTGTACTAACGCTTATAGCGCAGTCTTTGCTTTCCCAAACATCTTTGCATACTGGTTAAATGTTTCCCCGGTTTGGGGATATAGATCGGGGTCGAGGTTGTACCCATCCTTGTTTAGATTTCCCGCCTGAATTTGCCATCCTCCCAGTTGAAAAAAAGGAAGAAGAATGATGTGCTTTCCATCTGTATTTTTCCCCTCACTTTTGAGAAGCCCACGCGCACCGATTTTTAAAAGTTCTCTTCTGGTTAAATGCTCTTTGGTTCCAAGCATATAGAAGAGCAGGCCAGGAAAGTATAGCACCAGTTTAATTTTTTTTTGCAGGTAATTCTTGATTCTACAATCCTTATTCATTATCCTTAACTCATGGCCAAGTTTGTTCCGGATATTAAAACCCAGAGGTGGATTGTCATCGCTCCCAGCCGACTAAATCGACCGGACGATCATACGGTCGAAAAAAAACCCGCCAGTAATCCTTTTGCGCCCGGAAATGAAGCAAGCACCCCTCCTGAAATTTATCGTATTGGAGAAGGGGAGAAGGATAAGCCGGGATGGAGAATTCGGGTGGTCCCCAATAAATTTCCCATAACAGATATTCACGAAGTAATTATTCATAGTCCGAGTCCAACTGATGATATTGCAGAGTTTTCCCGTGATCATGTGGTTGATCTGGTTATGACTTACCGGCAGAGATTTTTGGCAAATCGGGAAAACGGACAGGTGATCATTTTCTGTAATCATGGAGAAAGAGCGGGAGCATCCCTTAAACATCCCCACAGTCAGCTGGTTGTTGTACCCCGGCAAATAAATTTAGATGCTCTGGCGCGGGAGCCTATAATGAACGTAATTACGAGCACCGATCATTTTTATATGTATTGTCCGGATTTTTCCCAGTGGCCGTATGAAGTCTGGATTACTCCCAAAAAGGAAAACACGATGTTTTCTGATATTACAGATGATGAAGCGAAAGACTTAGCGGGAGTTCTGCAGGTTTCCGTACAAAAATTAAAGAAAAAATATGAGGTGGAACACGGTAAAGAAAATACCGAGCCTTTTGCCTATAATTATTATATCCACCATGCCAAAAACTGGTTTATCCGCATCATTCCGCGTCTTATCCACCGGGCAGGATTTGAACTCGGAACCGGACTTTCAGTAAACACGGTTGATCCTACCGTTGCAGCAGAGGAATTAAAAGCCATGGAATGAAAGTAAAGGGTGTGTTATCTTCCACTGAGAGTTACGTTCCCAAGGATAAAATAAGCAAAAATCCATCCAACATATCCACGCGTCCATCGTGATTTAAATCATTTGCGGGAACACTGGTTTTGGAATAATTGGATAGTAAAATCTTCAGATCACTCGCCGTCACATGACAGTCTCCGTCCAGGTCGGCAGCCGGACAGGAAGCGGTGGGGCCAGTCGGAACGGGGGTAACACTTCCGGCACATTCATACCCGACACATCCCCGAGGACCGGGCGGATCCGTATCTGCCGGATTATTGGAATCTGCCGAACAGGTAGTTAGATTTACCGCATCGGAAGGTACCCGGGTAAAAGCGACTGCCGTTTGTTTATTATTATAAAGTTTCGTTCCCCAATCCGTGGAACCTGCCAGGTTGGCTACATTTCCGCATACTCCGGTACCTGAAGCCTGCACTTCGGGATCGTATCCGCTCACGTTAAACGTCTTGACTACATGAGTAATTTTCTGCCACTCGCAGTTGGCATCGATAAACTGCGGATTGGTAGGATCTGAACAATCCACCTGCGTATCGCAGTCCGAATCCTGATACCCTCCCCGTCCATTAAAGTCTGAAGTATCATTATAGTAACTCTCAAATATATTTTTGCGGATCCGGTTGTTATATGCCTGCCATTTCCGTGTCGCAACAACTGTCGGAGCCGGTACGTTACATCCTTTATCAGGATCAGAAAGCTGAGGATTGGTGGTAATCGGCTTGGGATCTCCGCCTCCTAATCGAAGTGCCGATCCCCGAATCACACCCGTCACCCAGTTACGCTCAAAAATGTTGTTTGAGCCCCGCGCATCCAATCCTCCGCTGTCCTCATCGTACTGTCCCTGACATTTATTGTCCCGTATGATGTTATTGACAAGCTGGGGAGTGCTCACCCCGGGAAAGGTCACCATCTGGCCGATTTCATCAAAATCTTCTTTGATATCAACGCATTCATCGCCGAATTTAGCGGAAGCGCTGATTCCTGAAGCTAAAGGATTGGTGGGAGGGGGATTCAGATCAAGGTCATATCCGGGATAAATATCATTATTATAAACGAGGTTATTGCGAGATTTATCCGTCATTCCCGCATATGTTGTTCCATAATATGCCTGTTTATTTATCTGGTTTACCCGGATCTGGTAGGGATCCGTACCGATGTAGACTCCCTCTCCGTTTTTCCTCAGACGGTCCAGCTTCTGCACTTTAAACTGGTAATATCCGCATCCCCGGATCGTGTTATGGTATATCTCATTATTGATTGAGGATGTTTTGATCCGTATGCATTCCCCTCCCGCGTGCATGATAAGGTTATGATGAATCTTGGAATTTTTGGTATTTTGAAACCATATAAGCCGGTTTAACACAGCCAGTTTAATTGTTTTATCATTTGCATTCGGATAGTAAAATCCGTCGATTGTCAGATTGCTCAGAATAATATTATCCCCGTTAACAACCTTAATAAGAATTGCTTTATCGTTGGGAGAATGATCGGCAGGCGGAACACTTTCAGCCGGGTAAATTTCATCGTTCCTGATTCCCAATATCACTGCCCGGTTTCCCTGACTGTCCGTAAGTCCCCTTAACTCAAAATTCGATTTGTTCCGGATGACGATGTTTCCGTAGTATGGTCCCGTTGCCGAATAATTCCATGTATCCGTATTTCCGGAAGGAACCGGGAGAGAAGAACCGAAGTTATGATTTGACTCAAGAAGGGTGGCATCGGTATTGTTTTTTCCTCCGCGATAGTTGCCGGGATTTAAGCAAAGTACATACGTACCCGTATAGTCGACAGCCTGATCGATTGCGTCCTGGATATTGCTTCCCGGGTTTATAGTTCGTGTACAGGGCGGATCCGCCGCGTATACCTGCTGTTGTATACCTATAGATGAGACAAGAAAAAAGATAAAAGAAAGAAGAAGGTATAAGCAGACTGGCTGCAAGACATTATGATTCCGGGTAAAATACATGTATATTTTTAGCTTATACTCATCTTACTCAGGTTTGCAACTTTTTGACTAAGCAAAGCTGATTAGAAGCAGTCTCGAAACCTTTACATCTCTGTTATGCTGAATTCATTTCAGCATCTTCAGAAGATTCCTGAACCGAATTCAGGACAGGCTCTGAAACAAGTTCAGGATGACGGTTTAGAGATGACTTCTAGCACTGAAAAATTTTAAGAAAAATTTTTTAGTGTAAAATGGGTTTATACTGAAAAAGACATTTTTCAGTATATATGGTGAAAAAACTTTTAATAAACCAGAGTTTTTTTACTATATTTTAAATTTTAGAGTTTTTTCAGCCGGGGGTATTTTCTGAAAAAAAATGTGCCACTTCTTTTTTTCAATTTATCCGGAGTAAACACCCATAAGCAGTTGTAGTATACTTCCCTTATGAGCAATTCAAGCAGTCATGACTCTGGTACACAGGAACACCCCGAGGAAGGACATACAGACACGCATCCTGTTTTACATCCAACAAGTGAAATAATAGGAGGACCGCTTACTATCTCTCCTTATACAGAAGCACTGGTTAAGGTATATATCCATCCGCCCACACCTCCTTCTACTCCTCCAACCCGCATTTCTGTCTCACAAACTGTTTCTTTTATGGCGTTTTTATATGAAAAGATGAGAAACGCAGTCGAGTTTCGGGAAGAACATTTGGTAAGACGCGCCTCAATTGAGAGGATTATCAAACGCCGCATGATTCTAAATGAAAACGGCCGGGATATTGCAGAGCCCTTAATCCGTGAGCTTCTCTGGGCAAGATACTATGAAAACAACACAATAGGAGAAGGTAAAATTTCAGAAGTACAGGCAATTATAGATAAATATTTCTTCTTAAGAAACGAGATAGGAAAAGGGAGAGGAAAAAAAGAACAGGAAACAATCGGAGAATTCATGCTGGAGTGCCTCTCCTGTGAAATCCAGGATACTCTTTCAACTGACGTAAAGAAGGAGACATTTGTCAATTACGTCTATCAGATCATGCGTCCTCAAATTTCATCCAAGAATTTTGAAAGTGAGGAAGAGAGAGACATTCAAACGTATATTGCCGTTGAAAAAACATTTGCTCACGCCGATATTCCTATTATTAAATATCATCTCCTTAAGATCATGATCCCTGAGATAACCCAAATCAGCTGGCAGGAATCAGAAACCGTTTTGCCGCGTCTCTACGATATCTTTACGACTATTGACCATCAGATTCATCATCCTATTGCTGAAAAGACAAAAAATGTTGTCAAAAAACACATGGCACCGTTTCTCATACTTCGGGACATTTTTGAACAAAATAAAAGCGAAATTGGATCCATCTTAAAAGATGAAGCAAAATTAAAATATAAAGTAGATCAGGTATGCAGGAAAAGATATGATGAAAGCGGAAGCAAGCTCAGACGCATGGGCATTCGTTCATTTATATATATTCTTTTGACGAAAGTTGTGTTTGCCGTACTTATTGAGGTTCCGTATGATCTTTATATTGCCCATGAGTTCAGGCTTATTCCCCTTATCATAAACATAATTTTCCCTCCGGCTCTTATGGCCATTATTATTTTTACGGTTTCTGTCCCCGGAGATGATAACACGAGGCGCATTTTTCAGCTCTTAAGAAGCATCATTACCCTAAACCCTGATAATCCGGATCTAGCACGCTCAGCTCTGGTTGTAGGGAAAGTAAGCAAAGCCAAAGGGGTAGTCTCGAGTTTTATTTTCAGCATGTTGTACCTGTTTATGTATGTTTTTACATTCGGTTCAATTATCTACGTACTCGGGAAACTTAGTTTTACGCCGGTATCTCAGACCATATTTATATTCTTTGTAACTCTGGTAACTTTTTTCTCCTTCCGCATCATCCAAATTACCCAGGAATTCAGAGTGGTTGAGCAGGATACGTTTTTAGGGTCCATCCTTGATTTTTTCTTCCTGCCGATTATCCGGGTAGGTCAGTGGCTTTCAGGGGAAGTGCTTTCTAAGTTTAACGTCATTATCTTTGTCTTTGACTTTATTATCGAAATGCCCTTTAAAGCAATTGTTGAGATTTTCGACGAGTGGATCCGGTTTGTCCGAGTGAAGAAGGATGAGATGATATAGGACGTAATGGTTAAATGGTTTTATTTAACCATCTAATTCCTCTGGAATACCTTCATAAAGACCTCTTTTGGAACTTCAACATCTCCTATATTTCTCATTTTTTTCTTCCCCTTTTTCTGAGCTTCCAATAGTTTATCCTTGCGAGTTCTGTCACCGCCGTATAATTTTTGAATGACATCTTTGCGAAAAGATTTGACATCAGATCGAGCTAAAATTTTTCCTCCGATTGCCGCCTGAATAGGAATCTGAAACTGGTGGCGGGGAATAAGCTCTTTTAGCTTTTCCACCATCCGGTTTGCCTCACTCTGAGCTTTATTTCTTACTACAATTTGGGAAAATGCTTCAGCCGGATGACGGTTGAGATGAATATCGAGTCGTACCGCATCGACCTGCCGGTACTCCAAAAATTCATAATCCAGACTTGCATAACCGCTCGTGATTGACTTTAACTTGTCGAAAAAATCGATAATCATCTCAGAAAGGGGAATAGTATAAATCAGTTTTGCAGTTCCCCCCATATACTCCATTCCTGCCATTTCCCCCCGTTTCTCAATCAGAAGCTGCATAACTCCTCCAACCGTCTCTGCGGGAGTGAATACGGTTGCGTACATGAGCGGCTCCCTAACTTCTTTTATAACCGTAGGATCCGGATAATCCTGAGGATTATGAATCCGGATAACCTCACCGCTTGTTTTTAAAATCTCATACTCAACCGTTGGAGCGCTTGCGATCAGATCCAGGTTAAATTCTTCCTCCAATCTTTCTTTAACGACTTCTCCATGCAATAATCCTAAAAATCCGCACTGGTATCCCTTCCCTAGAGCCCCCGAAGACAAAGGCGCATAAGTAAACGAAGAATCGGATAAATGAAGCTTTTCAACGGCATCCCGAAGAGAGGCAAACCCATCGCTGTCTGTGGGAAATAAACTGATATAAACCATCGGTTTGGGTTCTTTATATCCGGGAAGCATGACAACCGTCTCTGTGGAAAGGGATAATGTATCTCCCGCACGGGCAAGGGCGGGTTCTTTAAGTCCGGTTGCAATATATCCTACCTCTCCCGCAGAAAGCCGGTCAACAGATTTCATACCCGGAGAAAAAAAACCTATTTCAACAGGCAAAAAAGAAGCTTTCGTTGCCAAAAAATGCACAGGATAGGGAATTTGAGAGATCGTTTTTCGTAGTTTGACGATATTTATTTCACCTTCTATTACCCGCACAAAAACAACTACACCTTTGTGAGCATCAAACTTAGATGAGAAAACTAAGCACCTCAATGGCTTATCTATGTCTCCAACAGGGGGTGGAATCCTTTCAATAATTGCTTGAAGAACCCGGTCGATATTTATCCCGTTTTTTGCAGATATCTCAATACATTCATCCTGAGGTATATTAAACACTTCCTCAATGCTTTGTTTGGTCTCGTCAACTTTTGCCGTGGGAAGGTCAATTTTATTAATAATGGGAATGACTTTGAGGTTTTTGTTTTTTATAAGCTGCATATGGGCAAGAGTCTGTGCCTGAATCCCCTGTGTCGCGTCGACAACCAGTAAAACTCCCTCACACGCGGCAAGAGATCTTGAAACTTCATAGGAAAAGTCCACATGGCCGGGAGTATCAATCAAATTCAGAATATATTCTTCTGACTTTTTGTCATCCTGAACTTGTTTCAGGATCTGACTTTTTTCTGAAGATGCTGAAATAAATTCAGCATGACGAAATAACTTATACACCATCCTCACCGGTGCCAGCTTAATCGTAATGCCGCGTTCCCTTTCAATGGGGTTGCTGTCCAATATTTGCTCCTGCATGTCTCTTTTTAGAATCGTACCGGTAACCTCCAAAAGTCTATCAGCAAGAGTACTCTTGCCGTGGTCTATGTGAGCAACGATGGCAAAGTTACGGATGTTAGACATATAGTAAAAACTCATCCGCTCCCGACTTAGTCGTGATCGGAAAGAAGGATATAAGTGATCTCGATTATACACTAACCATGCGAGGAGTTTTGCGACGAAGCAATCTTTAATAAATAAAGATCTCCATTTTCACACATTTCACACCTCTTAAAAAGAGGAAAATATAAGGCTAAAAGGCGTGAAAAGAATACTGCCTTTCGCCATTCCTGAGCTGAATCAAGACGGGTACCAGTTAGTAACCCATCAAGGTTCCCCCGATCTAATCGGGGTTCAGGATGACGTCTTAGTGCGTACACCACTATAAGACATCATTACCTCCTGATATGTAAAGGTTACCTATATAAAAACAGATATAAAACCGCTTGACAAGTTCTTTTTCATATGTTACTATTATAGGCTTTTTGAAAAAGTCCGCTTATAAAGTTTCACCAGGGGGTTTCTGAGAAGTTCGCTTTTTAGAAAATGAAACTCCCAGGCGGATTTTTTTTGAGAAAAAGTTGTATCTCGAATGGGTCTACTGACCCCCCGTCAGTATGCCCATCCGGGATAAAACCCGATGAGCTCTTTGAAAATAAATGATACATAGATGGAAAACAGGTGAGAGATTACGTTGAGAAATTGAGATGTTGTTCTATTTTCTCAATTCGCTGTTCATGATCTTCGATTTTGTCTTTTTTGCCAGCAATGACAGCTTGCTCTTCTCTCATAGCTTTTACATCTGTCATTAGTGCATCTATTTTTGTATAGAATTCTTCCTTTGTAGGAAGATGACTAAGTTTATCATCAAGAGTTTGACCAGGCTCAAGTCCTAATTTTTCATCGAGCTTAAGATCGACAAGCTTATCAATAGCGGATAATAATTTATTGAAATCGATAGGACCAATCATATAAATTTTATGATACCAGAAGCAGATTAATAGTCAACATATTATTAAATCAAAATAATGTTCATTTACATGGTCATTATCTTGGGCTTAACCCGAAACGGTTTACCCTAAAAAGTTCGCTTTTCAGGGTTCCTTCAGACGAAGAAGAATATTTGCGTTCGTATTCGTATGAGCGAACTCAGGAAATTTGCTCTTTTACATCAGAGGATGAGAAAAACAATCCTTCCTTCCTAAATACGGCAAGAAATTTTTTCGGAAGGCCGTTGCGGTTTTTGTTTAAATATTCGATAAAAGGGGGAAGATAGGACAGTATATCGATGGGTTTTGTCCGGGGAAAATCAAACACGACGATCTGACCTTACGGTTTACCAGTTCGCGGTCAGATACAGCAGGATTTTCTTTCTTTATATCGATTACCGTATGACCTTCTTTCTTGAGGTATTTAATAATTGTTTGAGGTAAATTTTCATCGGCGAGAAAGTGCATGGGATTTAGGCAACGTCAAAGGTGATGTGATCTCCCTGTCGGATAAAGGGAATCATTTTATCACCCCGTACTTTGCCGGCTGCATAAGAAATAGCAGCCAATATTCCTTCCTTGGTTAAAGAAGGATATTCAGATAGAATCTCGTCCGCTTTCATGCCGCTTGAGAGGAGGTTTAAGACAAGTTCAACGGAGATTCGGGTTCCCTCTATGCACGGCTTGCCGCCGAGTATATGAGGACTGCTGATGATCTTTGGATGAGTCATATAGACATTATAGCACAGGGTAAAAATTGAGAATTCTTATCCGGGATAAAACTAAATGTTATGCCGAAACGGTTTACCCTAAAAAGTTCGCTTTTCAGGGTTCCTTCAGACGAAGAAGAATAAATGCATTCGTATGAGCGAACTCAGGAAATTGCACATTTATATAAAGGTAGAGTCTATTGAGGGGAAAAGAATGTGGGTAACAAAAAACCGCCCGAAGGCGGTCTTTTGGTTTGGAATACCAACAGTTGTTGGTGGCTCTGAACCTGCGATACATCTATCGTATCACAAAATAGGTATATGTCAAATAAAGCGTGGACCTGACGGGAGTTGCACCCGCACTCCAAACTTCGCAGGTTCAGAGCCAGACTGCTGGCAGGCCCACACAGGAAAATAGTATCATAATTTTCCCTTAAACAGACTTTATCATTTTCTTTCAGACCGGAATTCAGGTCATCCCCATGATCTGTATCCTGAGCTGAATAAGTTCAGAACGGTTCCTTCAAAGATAAGAAACATTAGCGTTTCTGAATCTTTTGAGCGAACTAGGAAATTAGGAATAGGAAAAAAGATAAAGGAGGGGAATCATTTGCGATTCTTTAACCTTTTAACTTTAACCTTTTACCTGATTTGGTTCTTTAAAATAGAGAGAATGAATGCAGAAAGCAAAATGTTCAATGCTCAATGAACAACGTCCAATGCGCAATGAGCAACTTGCAAGTATGCAAAAATATGATGTGTTTATACTCAAAAAATCAGGTGTAAGCCTGAGTTTTTGCAGTATTTTTTAGAATCTAAAAGTTCATAGAGTCCGTAGAGGGGAAGAAGTATTAATTATTTTTATGAAGAAAATCAACTAAATCATCTGTCGTAAGTTCTGACTGCCTGAGAATTGATTTAAGGGTTCCACGCTTCAGAGGTTTATTATGAAAAGCAACGGTTGTTCGTCTTCCATCCGGATGATGGAAGCGGAAATGGCTGCCATCTGATCTTACTACCTGAAATCCGTGTTTTTCTAAAAATGATATCATTTCCCGAGGTTTTAAAACAGGCAATTTAGGCATAGGTTATGGATATATTCGTAAGAAGAGCGGAATCTGATTTGTCGGAAATGATTTCCTGTTTTTCTTCTTTAAGACATTTCAA
>Ga0155406_107_pt4 | contig 13523 bp, 20 predicted proteins | sample RifCSPhighO2_02_FD_106374 | JGI IMG/M metagenome (GOLD analysis project Ga0155406, IMG submission 106374) | Candidatus Gottesmanbacteria bacterium RIFCSPHIGHO2_02_FULL_39_11
CTCTGGTAAAGCTTAAAGTGATAAAGCCTTCGGATGCTTTAAACAAAATCAAAATTTTGGGAGATGGTGAATTAACCGTTGCTCTGATTGTGAAACTCCACTGTTCAAAAGGGGCAAAAGCAAAAATAGAAAAAGCAGGGGGAAAAGTAGAAACAGCTTAAAAAAATTCGAATCTCTAAAATCCGAAATTCGAAACAAATTTGAATTTTATAATTTAATATCGTTTCGTATTTTGATATTCGGATTTCGGATTTAACATTAATCTTGTCTCATGAACAAATATCTTCATTCTCTTTACGCAATTTTTAAATCCCCGGATATTAAACGCAAAATTCTGGTGACCGCTTTTATATTTTTCCTTTTCCGGCTTTTTGCCCACATTCCTCTCCCCGGAGTTGATTTAGCAAAAATGAAAGAATTGTTTTCCCAAAATGCACTCTTGGGTCTTTTGGATGTTTTTTCAGGAGGAACCCTTGTCAATTTTTCTATCATGGCGATCGGTCTTAACCCCTACATCAATTCCTCAATTATCCTTCAGCTTCTTACTACGGTTTTTCCAAAACTTGAAGAGCTTTCAAAAGAAGGAGAATACGGCCGGGAAAAAATAAATCAGTACACGAGGTTTTTGACTATTCCTCTGGCGGTTGTCCAGTCTCTGGGGATGTACACCCTTCTTCAGAGTCAAGGGGTTATGGGGACATTGCCTCCTTTGTATTTATTGTCTATGGTTATCACGATGACAGCAGGAACCATACTTCTGATGTGGCTGGGAGAATTGATTTCAGAATTTGGTATCGGAAACGGAATCTCAGTACTCATATTCGGAGGAATTGTAGGGAGACTGCCTGTGTATCTTGGACAGACAGCATCAATTGTAAACGGCGAATCTCTGGTTAATATGATTATTTTTATTGCTTTGGGGTTTATTGTTATTGCCGGAATTGTTCTTATCAATGAAGCAGTCAGACGGGTGCCCATCCAATATGCTAAACGGGTTCGCGGGAATCGTACGTTTGGAGGGTCATCTACTTACTTACCTCTACGTCTGAATCAGGCGGGAGTAATTCCCATCATATTTGCCGTTTCAATCGTTCTCCTGCCGTCATTTTTGGGCCGGTTTGTTGAAAGGATTCCAAATCCCGTAATTTCAAATATAGCACGACAAATTACCGCTTCTTTTCAGACAGACGGTTTTGTATATAACGGGTTCTATTTCATTTTGGTAATTGCATTTACCTTCTTTTATACGGCCATAACTTTTAACCCTCAAAAAATTTCAACGGAAATTCAAAAATACGGAGGATTTATTCCAGGTATTAGACCGGGAGCATCAACGGCTTCTTATCTTAACTTTATTCTCACACGCGTTACTTTAGCCGGTGCAGTTTTTTTGGGTCTTATTGCCATTTTTCCCGCGGTCATGAAACAAATAACCGGCATATCATCTCTGACAATCGGAGGAACGAGTATTCTTATCGTTGTCTCTGTTGTTCTGGAAACGGTTAAGCAGCTCGAGTCCCAACTTGTCATGAAAAGTTATGAAGGATTTCTAAAATAGGTTTTAGGTGTTAGGTTTTAGGTTCTAGAGATCAAATCTAGATATCTTTAAATCTATAACCTATCACCTAGAACCTAATACCTTATTTATGCACTACATCTTCTACGGTCCTGAGGGGTCGGGAAAAGGAACTCAGGTAAAATTGCTATCCGAGAAACTTCATATCTCCGTACTTACATCCGGGGATCTGGTTCGGGATGCCGCAGCAAATGATAACGGGCTAATTGGAGATGCATGCAGACGGGCACTTAAAGAGGGACGGTATGTTCCGGATAGCGAAATGTTTGTATTGTGGAAGAATAAGCTAAGATCTAAGGAAGCTAAGAAAGGATTTATTTTAGACGGGTTTCCCAGAAATTTAAGACAGGCTAAATTTTTGATTAGGAAAATTTCAAAATACGGATACGGGATAGATAAATTTATCCATTTAACCTTATCTGATAAGGATGCAACCGGGAGGCTTCTAAAAAGAAACCGAAAGACATTTGAGGGAAGCAATGAAAGTCACGATACCGTAGAGAAAATCCGCTCCCGTCTTGCAAATTTTCGCAAACATGAAGAAGAATTGGTTTCATTTTTTGATACGTTAAAACTTCTCTTAAATGTTGACGGGTCGGGAAGCGTTCCTGACATACACAAGCATATTTTAAAAGGACTCTTACTTTCCTCATGAAAAAAACGATTATTGTCCTCGTGGGGTTACCCGGGTCAGGTAAAACAACTGCCGCACGTTTTTTTAAGAAGAATAATATTCCCGTTATACGAATGGGATCTGTCACAGAGAAGTTTCTAAGAGAAAAGGGCAAAAAAATAACTGAAAAAAATGAATATAAAGAGCGAATGGATTTAAGAAAAATAGAGGGAGAGGATATTTATGCGCGGCTTACTTTGCCCTGCGTTGTGGCGTCTTTGAAAAAAAACGATACGGTTGTTATTGAAGGAATGATGAGTCTTTCTGAGAAAGAATATTTTGAAAATAAATTAAAGCAAATTAAAATTATTTATATTGAAAGTCCGAAAAGTGTCCGATTTAACCGGTTAAAGAAAAGAGAGCTTCGTCCGTTAAATGCTTTAGAAGCCGAAAAAAGAGACAGATATGAGATTGATAAACTGGGGAAACTAAAGCTTAAAAAAGACGCAGATGTTATCATTTTAAATGAAATGAGTCTGGAGGAATTTAATAAGAAACTGGAGAGTCTATTGGAATAAATTGAATTTTAAATTTCCAATTTTAAATTAAAGTTTTATTTATAAAGAACAGACTCATTTAAAATTTAAAATTTATAATTTAAAATTATCCTATGATTCCACTTAAAACTGACAAAGAAATAGAAATGATGAAAGAGGGGGGGAAGATCCTGAGCACGGTGATGGACGTATTACTATCCCACTCCAAAGAAGGAGTTGTTCTTTCAGATCTGGATAAATTAGCAGAAAGTGAGATACGAAAACGGGGGGCAGAGCCTTCTTTTCAAAAAGTTCCGGGATATAAATACAGTATCTGTGCATGCATTAACGAAGTGATTGTGCACGGAATTCCAAATGAATACGTGATATGTCCAGGTGATATTGTGGGAATTGACTGTGGAGTATTTTACAAAGGATTTCATACGGATTCATCCTGGTCTATACGGGTGCCGACAGGCGCCAATCAAAGCCCTAATAAAATCGATCATTTCTTAGATATCGGAAAAAAAGCGCTTTTTAAGGGAATTGCACAAGTAAAAGAGGGAAATTATATTTATGATATAAGCCGCGCAATTGAAACAACTGTTGTGCCTGCGGGGTACTCAGTATCGAATTTGCTTATCGGACACGGGGTGGGAAGGGAGCTTCATGAAGATCCGGAAGTACCTGGGATGAGGGTGGGAAAGCGTCTGAAAACTCCTAAAATCGTTTCCGGAATGGTGCTTGCAGTTGAAGTCATTTACGCCATGGGTAAGTCCAATATTGCATATAGGAAAAATGATGAATGGACAATTATTACAAAAGATGGTACACTATCTGGACTCTTTGAGGCAACCGTGGCGGTTTCGTCCCACGGTTCTCTTGTTTTGACGAAAACTTATGCCTAAAGTCGGTGTTGTTGAGATCACAGGTAAAGTTGTCGAAGCCTTACCAAATACAATGTTTCGAGTGCAGTTGCCGGATGGTCGGGAGGTGTTGTGTCACTTATCCGGTAAGATGAGGTTAAATTATATTAAAATAATGCCGGGTGATCAGGTAAAGCTTGAAATGACACCTTATGATTTGACAAAAGGAAGAATTACATACCGATTAAAATAATTTTATGAAAGTTCAATCTTCAGTAAAACCAAGATGCGCAAAATGCAAAGTAACCGTACGGCGCGGAAAAGTTTATATTGTTTGCGAAAACCCTAAACATAAGCAGAGACAGGGTTAAATAAGGGATAAGGTGAAAGGTTAAAGAAATTATTTTTTTATCTTTAACCTAAAACCTTTAACCTAAAAACTAATTATGGCACGTGTTGCAGGAATAGATTTACCAAATCAAAAAAGAGTTGATATAGCACTTACCTATCTCTACGGTATTGGAAGAAGCAACGTACATCGTCTTCTTTTACTGTCTCAAGTTGACGGTACTAAAAAAATTAAAGATCTGACAGAGGAGGAAGTAAGTAAAATTCAGAAAATTCTGGACAAGGAATTTACGGTTGAGGGAAATCTAAGAGTTCAGATTGCCGGAAATGTTAAAAGACTTAAAGAAATCGGAAGCTATCGGGGCCTGCGACATACCCGTAATCTTCCTTCACGGGGACAAAGAACCCGGTCAAACGCGCGTACTAAAAGAGGAGCCAGAAAAACAGTAGGAGCTCTCAAAAAAGAGATACGAGCACAGGTTGATCAGGCGCAGGCGGCCAAGCCTGCCGAAGGGGGAGGAAAGGGGAAATAGCTAATTTTAAATGTCAAATATCAAATGTCAAATCGAGTTTACAAAGATATGAAGTAACTAATATATGAAAGCAAGAAAAATAACAAAAATAGTTGAAAAGGGAAAAGTATATATTACTTCTACTTTCAACAACACCCTGGTAACTTTAACTGATGACAAAGGAAATACTCTCGGATGGGGTTCATCCGGAGCTGTAGGATTTAAGGGTACCCGCAAGTCAACTCCGTTTGCTGCAACATCAGCTGTAGAACAGGTCGCAAAAAAAGTAATTTCAGCCTACGGTCTTAAACACGTAGAAGTGTTTATTAAGGGCCCGGGAGCCGGGCGGGATGCCGCACTTCGAGCCCTCAAATCTGCCGGACTTATGATAAGTTTAATTGCTGATGTTACTCCCATGCCGCACAACGGCGTACGGGCAAAAAAGAAAAGGAGAGTTTAAAGAAGGTGTAAGAGGTAAGGTGAAAGGTTAAAGAACTTATTTTTTATCTTTAACCTAAAACCTCTAACCTAAAACCTTTAACCTAAAAACTAATTATGGCACGATATACAGGACCTAAAAATAGACTAGCCAGACGGGAAGCAAGTGATTTAAATCTCAAAACACCCGGATCTAAGAGTCATGCACAGCTTTTAAAACGGCTTAAAATTCTGCCGGGTCAGCATGGACAAAAAGGAAGAAGGAAGACATCAGACTACGGGTTTCAGCTTCGGGAAAAACAAAAAGTGAAACGGATGTACGGACTTTTGGAAAAACAGTTCAGAAAATACTTTGATATAGCCAGCCGCACTCCTCAAAATACCGGAGAGGCACTTATTTCCCTTTTGGAAAGACGGCTTGATAATGTAGTATATCGATTAGGATTAGCACCTACCCGCACTGCTGCCCGTCAGTTTGTTACCCATAGGCATGTTTTAGTTGATAACCAGCGGGTAACTATCCCTTCCTTTATGACACGGCCGGATATGGTTATCTCTCTCCGGCCAAAGCTCATGGAAACACCCCTTTTGAGAAAACTACTTGAAGAAAAAAATCCCAATATTCCTTCCTGGCTTGCCCGCAAAGGGCCGGTTGGAAAAATAGAAAAAATTCCCCAAAGACAAGATATATTAGAAGATATTAATGAACAACTTATTATTGAGTTCTATTCTCGTTAAAGGAGGAAGGTATGATTGAGCCTAAATTTACGGTTAAAAATGATGTAGATGAAAAAAACTACGGCAAGTTCGTAATTGAACCGCTTGAACAGGGGTATGGACACACCCTGGGAAACAGTATTCGGAGAGTGCTTTTGACATCTCTTAAGGGAGCTGGGGTTACAAAAGTCAGAATAGACGGCGTCAAGCATCCGTTTTCAACCTTAACCGGTCTTAAAGAGGATGTTATCCAACTTTTGTTAAATATTAAAAAAATCAGACTAAAGCTAGATTCCGATAAACCGGTTACTATAAGACTCTCTGCAAAAGGGGCAACGGTTGTGCACGCCTCAGAAATTGAAGAAGGAGAGGTTGAAGTTATCAATAAAGATCTGTATCTTGGAGAGCTAACGAGCAGTAAAGCAAAACTTGAAATTGAAATGGTAGTTGAACCGGGGTACGGATATGTAACAGCAGAGGAGAGGGAAAAGGAAAAAGAACTGGACTGGATATGGGTAGATACCCTTTTTAGTCCGGTTTCCCGGGTAAATTATCGTGTGGAATCAACCCGTGTTGGACGGATGACAAATCTGGACAAGCTGGTTTTGGAAATCTGGACTGACGGAACCATAACACCTGCAAATGCTCTGACTGAATCGTCCAAGATTTTGGTTTCTTACTTTTTACAAGTCTATGAACCAAAGGCAAAAGCAACGGAAGCAGTTGCAGTGACTCCGACCATTTCCGATGAGATTTTAAAGATGACTCTTGAAGAATTGGATCTTCCGACCCGAATTGTAAATGCGCTTCACAACGGAGGAATTGAAACAATCGGACAGCTTCTGGGAACTCCTAAAAAAGACCTCATGAAGATTAAAAATTTGGGCGCAAAGTCAGTCACCGTTGTTGAGGATATCCTGAGAAAAAAGGGAATTGCTTTAACAGTGTAAGAAAGATACTAAGCGGAGAGGATACTAGGATATTAAGAGAAAGAAAAATTAAAAAGCGCTTAGTATCCTAATGTCCGAGTATCTTAATCTCATTTACTTTTATGCGGCATAACGTTTTTGGAAAAAAGTTAAACCGGGACATCAAAACCCGAAATGCACTTTTCAGATCTCTGGTACAGGAGATGGTTGAACACGGAAAAGTAGTCACAACCTATCCTAAAGCAAAAGCAGTACGGGGTCTTATTGAAAAAACCGTTACCCGGGCAAGAACCGGTACAGATGCTGCGCATGCAATTGTTGAGGGGTTGCTTTTAGAGAAAGAATTAGTTGATAAAATGATGGGCACGGTTGCTCCTGCTTTTAAAAACAGACCTGGAGGATATATTCGCATTATCAAAATGGGAAAAAGAATGGGAGATACAGCTGAGGAAGTAACTATGGAGTGGACGGAGAAGATAGAGGATAGCGGAAAAGAGAAAGGGAGAAAAGGAGAAAAAGACCTGCCTGCGCAGGCAGGTACTAAGATATTAAGTGATAACAAGAAAGAGCAAAAATCAAAGACAGGGAAAGCAGTCAAAAAATAATATGAAAACCATACCTACCAAAATAAGTGATATTAAACGGGAATGGCATGTAGTCGATCTGAAAGGAAAGATCATTGGGAGGATTGCAACGGAAGTTGCCGGATTTCTCATGGGGAAAGGAAAGCCATACTACGTCCGTAATCTTGACTGTGGCGACTATGTAGTAGTTCTAAATGCTAAGAATGGTAAAATGTCGGGCAAGAAGATGGAGACAAAGATTTACGATGCATATAGCGGATATCCCGGAGGAAGAAAAGAAAAGACATTTAAAGAGCTTATAATCGAGGATCCTAAACGGATTTTATATGAAGCAGTTGCCGGAATGCTTCCGAAGAATAAATTAAGAGCTTCCATGTTAACCAGATTATATATTTATCCGGATGAGAAAAATCCTCATCAGGATAGAATTAACAAGATGTCATCCTGATCCCGATTCTGATCGGAAGAAGGATCCCGTCCGTTATCAACATTTTATATGAAAAAAGAAGAAAAAGTTCAAAAAGTTCAAAAGGATCTGGTTTACTATGCTGTGGGACGTCGAAAAGTTTCAAGTGCCCGGGTAAAACTGGTTGTTACCGCAGGCAGTGAAGTAAAAATAAAAGATAAGATGTTAAAGGGTGGAGACGTAATGGTCAACGGCCGCATGGTCGCTGACTATTTCCCGGGAGAAGTAAATAAAAAATTATACCAAAAACCTTTTGAAGTGACCCAAACTATGGGAAGATTTGCAGTTTCTGCCGTAATTATTGGCGGAGGACCGACCGGACAGAGAGATGCATTTATCCATGGAGTCTCACGGGCGCTTCTGAAAGTTGATTCTGAAAAATACAGACCCATCCTTAAAAAGTCCGGATTTCTCACCCGGGATCCCCGCGCTAAGCAGAGAAGAAAAGCAGGATTTGCGCAGAAAGCCCGAGCAAAGAAACAATCCCCGAAGAGATAAAATCTCAACTTTTTCTATAGTGATATAGTATATATACTATGAAAAAGTCATTAAATCTCACGTCACTTTCAAGAGCTTATGGAGAGAGCTATGTAGCCCGCATCGTGGGAACCAATCGGATTATAGCTCATGCCAAAAACGCTGATGAAGTTATGGATAAAATTAAAGATACAGGAGAATTAAAAAAAAGAAAATTATTATAAGTTGGATTCCTAAATATGGCGCAAGATACATCTTTTAGGAAAGAGAGAGATATTTGATAAACGATACTTCCTTTCTATTGATTAAAAAAATATTTCACAAGTATAGGAAAAAATTGATAAGTTGCGGGAATTGTCCCCGAAAACAGCCTCAGACGAGGTAATCGTATCTTAAGAGTTAATTCGTTTGGGGTTTTATTTTTTGAACGTCTTTCCACACCTTGCTCAATCCGAGTTTTTTTATCCATTTTTTAAGATATTTCATGTCTAATTTTTCCTGAATTGCCAGTATTCCCGCGCAATCTGTAAGATGACGTTCGGATCTGATTTTTTTACACCATTTTAGTTTCGTAATAATGATATCCTCAGCAGCTGCTTGGGTAATATCCATTCCATTTATCTTTGATTTTTTTCCTCTGGCAAACTTTGATTCTTCAAAATCGTCTTTTTTATCCAGAACCCATAAATCTATTTTTATTCCTGTGGATATGTGCAGTAAAGTTATTAAAGAATTCGTAAGAGAAGATGAGAGTGGTAAATTATCTGTTATAAATGATTTATCCAGGTTTTTTAAAAATAAAGTTACTGCGTTTTGATTTTGAGGATTTATTTCGAGAATAAAATCGATATCATGAGTTGTCCTTGGGTAGCCGTAACCGGCAACCGCGATACTTCCCGTCAGAAGATAGGGAATATGGTAAATGTCAAACTGATTTACGATGTAGCTCAGAATATCGCTTTGCCCAGAAAGTTCCATGAAGGAGTTCGATAAATTTTTTTTGTAACTCAAACGGTGAGATATCAGGATTTTGACGAATCAGGTGTTCTTTGGCAAGTTTTCTTGCAAACTTCCCTAAATGAAATACCTGATTGATTCGGGCATTGGGAGTCATTTTTCTTAGAATATCAGCTTGAGTCATGATCCTATTATACCACCTGATTTTAAGTAATTTTCGCGTTTTTATTTACTCCAGCCAAACTTACCTATTAGCGGCACAAATTTCACGGGTTCAATATCATAAATTTTTAATTCTCCATGCCGTTTGACACCTACTTGGAGTATTTGATCAGCAGGAGACTTTCCAACCGGGATAACAATTCTGCCTCCTTTTTTAAGCTGCTTTATTAATTGTTGGGGAATATCCCTAGCCCCAGCAGTTACAATAATGGCATGGTAAGGGGCGTATTTTTTTAATCCCTTTGTCCCGTCTCCTGTTACTACTTTGATATTTTTGTATCCTAATTTTTTAAATATAAGTCTTGCATGATTTGCAAGAGAAGAAATTCTTTCAATGGTATAAACTTTGTTGGCAAGATGTGAAAGCAGGCCTGCCTGATATCCCGAACCGGTTCCAATTTCCAAAACTTTTTCATTGCCCTTAAGTTTTAACTCCTGTGTCATTTGCGCAACAAGTGATGGCTGACTGATGGTTTGTCCTTCTCCGATTGGCAAAGGGATATCTTCATAAGCTCTATAAATATCCTTAGTAAGGACAAACTCGGTTCGGGGAACTTTTAAAAATGCCTCTAAAACCCGTTTATCCGTAATTCCCGTTGACTGAAGATAAGAGTTAAAAGTAGAAGAGTCCATCGTTACTATTTTCTATTATATCAGTGAGGGAATCTCTACCTGATCTCCACCTGGAGGGTGGAAGTGAGTCCACAATGTAATGAAAAAGAATTATTTTTTTATTATATTACTTAAGATTAATTTCATAGGCGTATAACATATCCTCGATAGGAGGATAGGCGAATAAGGCTCTTTCTTTTTGGATATAAGTATACGCTCTCTGTTGGCTACGTTCATCATTTGGGAAGCGTTCGGTAATTTTTTCGTCTAACATCTTTTGTACTCGATCTTGTCGTTTATTATCATCTCCAGATGATCTCAAATTTTCATAGTGAATTAAGTTGATATCTACATAAGTTGTAACTAAGTCCCAAACTTTTTTATAGTTATTTGGATATATTTTGACAATTTTTTCCAAAGTAGCTTTTCTCCAGGAATGGACGAGTTCTCTCTCCGCATTATTTGTCATTTCATTTAAAGAAGGAAAAAAAATCATTGCAATATTGGCCATTGTTGTAGGACGTTTAACTGCTAAAGCAATATTAATCTTTCGTTTAAAGCTTTCATCGTCTTGTAGTAAATCTGTTATATTAAACATCTTAATATCAGGCGGTAAATTCAGCCCAGTTAATTTTTGAGATTCTATTTGTTGACCCAGTTGTCCATTATAAAAAATAGTTCCGTCTAAATCGCTTTTGTCTATAGCCATTCCCACTGCAACTGATCCGATCGGAATGACCGCAGATTCTGTTATGCCTAATTGTTTAAGATAGTCTTTAACGGAAATATCAATATCTCTAAACTCTTTTCGTTTGTCTTTTGTTTGTAGCGAAACATAGGGATGATTTAATACTTGATTGAGTATTCTTTCAAACTTAAGCAATTGTACGTTTTTTTTTGGAATTTGTTCTTGTGGTGTAAGCTCTGCATTCTCATCCATAAAAATCATTATAACAGTATTTAGTTCATCTTTTTAGTCTCTCTGCTTTTTCAATTATTGATAACTTATTAGTTCTGAGTTTTTCCGAAAGCTTTGCCGATACATCAAAATCAAATGAGGGAATTGCCATAAAGGGTGTTCTAGGTATTACTTTATATTTGATTCCGTAATTTTTTACGAGAAAATCTAAAAAACTTTTATATGCTATTTGGAACCCCCATTCTACCTGTTCCAAATTCATCAAGTCCTTCCATATCTCTCCCCGAAAAGTTTTTGCCTGTAATTACCACTCTCTCTTTTGCAACTCTTATCATTTCCAGGATGGAGACGGCTAGTTCCTTCGGATTTCTTGCATAACCTGGTAATGCACAATGTGAGATTACTATATCAAAAGAACTGTCCATGAAAGGTAAAGCTACTGTGGCATCTGCTCCAACAACACTATTTGGATATTTTCGTGTTACTTCACGCAGTTCTTTTTGTACATCTGTTACCATTTGCTTACTAAATTCATCCTCACCTTTTAGGGATATCACGGGAGCAATATCTACTCCTGTTATATCCAGTCCTAATTCTCTAGATTCCTCAACAGTTTTTCCTCCTCCTGTGCCTACATCAAGTAATTTTTTTCCTTGTAATTCATTTATTGATAGGCCTAAGTAGTCGAAAACGCCTCCAATAATTCTTCTGTCAGACTTCACTTCTCTTTGTATTCCCCTGTTTGTCATAATTCCACGGACCTGATCTAAGCCATACCCTCTTTTTGATGGTGATTCATAGGTTGTGTCCATATTTTTAAGATTAATAAAGTATATCAGAGTATACTCTCATTTTCATATCAAATAGAAAAAATTGCAGAATTATCAAAAGTAATCTATTATAACAGCGGATAGTGGAATATAGATCGAGAACTGAATATTGAGAAAGCGAGCTTTGCTATATAAAAAAATGGCCTTATCCAATTTTTAGGATCAAAGAAATCTAATTTTGACTATGAGTGAAATTGAGACAACAACTGGTAATACTGGAGAACTACTCGAAAGACAATTATACGAAAAAAATACATTACCACATCCTCCTTATAACTCGAAAGATGGTAAATTTCATAGCAATCAGTTTGATGCCTATATTAAAAATCACACCGCAAAAAATTATTTAGGGGGTATTGTTATATTTGGAGATGGGGATCTTGCAAAAGCCACAACACTTGTCGAAAATCAACATTTTCATCCATATCAGTTTCCAGCATTAACAGAAGTTGAGCGATTTATAACCGTTCCTCAGCAAATGGCAGTTTGTATTGCAGAAATGAGAAATGGAGTAGGAGATGTTTTTGATGGCGTCTCGTTTGCGTTAATGATGGCAAAAAGTGGAATAGATACAACTCTTGTACTGCCAAGAGATGCACTATCTTATGATAAAACTCGATCAATTTTAAATTCGCTTCAGGAGGAAATAAATCATATTCATCTTAAAACAGCAGATTATCATCAGGCTTTTGATGAGGTTACCTCTTTTGATTTGGTTGTATACCCTTCCACTCAACGGTATGTAGGTGTAATACCTGCGAAAACATCAATTTTGTTAAGAGAAAGTGGAGAGAGTAGTTTTCGATCAGGGTTATCATGGCGAGCAGATTCCTGGGGAGGGACAACTGTTTATTTCAATACTGGATATGATGAAAATGTTGACAGATATGGAGCAGGTCCTATTGGTAAATTATTTAGTTACGAGAATTGTTCCCTGACGCCAAACGAGGAATGTATTGTAGGACAAATTCAAAGAATGAAAGAAGCCAGTGGAGAAGTTACTGTTGCGTATTCTGGAAGTAACGAAGAAACTGAGGCGTCAAACTTTTTGAGAGAATATAGAAACATATTACAATCAGATTGGCATCAAGAACAACGAGAGATTACTGCTCTTGTTCCTGGGGATATTTTATCAGATCCTTCAGCATTTGATGGGGATATTATTCATTTTCATAAATTAGGTAAAGTAAGAAATATATTTCTTTCTCATATACTTACAAAATACATTTCTCGTGAAATTCCCAGCTTAGTGGCTGGAAGTATGTCATTAGTTGAAGCGATGTATTATGGTATACCCCTTTTCTATAAGGCTGAATTGTGGAAAGAAGGAAATGTAAAGGCATTGTCTAAGCTTATTTCCAAATCTGGCATGACTCCATGTATGGTTGAAGGAGCAAGAAGTGCTGGTATCCTGAAAGGATTGGATGTTGAGGGTAGTCCAGTGAATATACTTTACTTTGGGCAACCTGAAAATCCGAAGAAACTAGCGAATTACTCTACTACTCTTCAACAGACAGCTAATCATGCTATAGAAAGATTACCTAAATCTATAATTGGTTGGTATGGTTTTCTTAAAAAATTGCACGATGAAGGTAATCCGCAGCATTTTAAGGAGGAGCTACAGAGACAAAAAGGGAATACTTTACTTTTGTCCCCATTAATATAAAGGAATCTCCACCTGGAAATCTCCACCTGGAGGGTGGAAGTGAGTCCACACCTCATTAGTATTGAGATTGCCACCCCGATATAATCGGGGCTCCTCGCACTGACAAATTGCGTAAGTACTGTTCTTCTCATACAAACATTACAATGTTAACATTGTAATGTTTACATTGTGATGTTAATAAAAAATACATTATAATGTTGACATTATATACATCATAATGTAGTATCATCTGGCTTAAGTAAAGTTAAAAGTGGC
>Ga0155406_138_pt5 | contig 13424 bp, 13 predicted proteins | sample RifCSPhighO2_02_FD_106374 | JGI IMG/M metagenome (GOLD analysis project Ga0155406, IMG submission 106374) | Candidatus Gottesmanbacteria bacterium RIFCSPHIGHO2_02_FULL_39_11
TCCTTGCTGATTTTTTTTCCCGACACTGCCGTTTGCTTATTATTGAATTTATCCCCAAAAGTGATCCCCAGGTACAAAAACTGTTACAAAATAGGAAAGATATTTTCATAGATTATGATCAAAATTCATTCGAAAAAGAATTCAGCAGATATTTTAAAACCCGGGAGAAACTTCCTCTTTCCGCATGCAGTCGTATCATGTATTGTATGGAAAATAAAGGCACGGTATGAATCCGCTATTTTTTGCATCATCCTATGTTTTAACTCTTTTTCTTCACAATATTGGAGAGTTGTCTTTAAATAAATTAATCATCCCCCTTCTTCTGATACTTATTTTCTCTTTTTCCATTTTTCTTATTTCCCTTTTTTTATTTAAAAATAAACAGGATGCAAGTTTTTTTTCCTCACTTTTTGTCATTTTATTTTTTTCTTATCATGACGCTTCAACTATTCTTGAAAAACATTATCTTACCGGCGATCATATTCTACTTCCTTTATGGATTGCGCTTTTAATATTTTCATTTTTCCTGACAAAAAAAATACCGGTCAAAAGAAAGTCTGACATAAATCAGTTTTTAAGAATCATATCCTTTATTATCGTTATCGTACCTCTCTTAGGTATCATCCGCTATCAAGTTTTTCAAAGAGGACACACAACCATAAAAAGCCGCTTAAAGCTTCCGGTCGCTCAAAAAACAGATTCTCTTCCTGATATTTATTATATTCTTCCGGACAGCTACTCCGCCCCTACCATTTTCCCCCGTTATTTTGATTACGATAACAGCTCATTTGTTCAGTATCTTACTGAAAAAGGATTCTATTTCGCTTCCCAATCCACCTCTAATTATCCCAAAACCTTTCTTTCTCTTGCCTCCACTCTTAATATGGAGTATTTGGATTATTTGTCCAATAACAAAAATTCTTCAGATCAAACCATTGTAAATCCTCTTATTGAAGATAGTAATGTCTTGGTAGTTTTAAAATCTTTAGGATACCACTATTACCAAATAGGTTCATGGTGGTGGCCTACCCAAAACAACAGAAACGCGGATGAAGTATACACCGTTCAAAAACAAAACCATTTAGGGTTTGATGAATTCACCTACATTATTATAAACTCAACACCGATCAATCCGATTCTTAAACGATTATCCCCTGCTGCCGTAATCGGAGAATCCAACGAAGACAAGCGGTCCATTATTTTATACCAGTTTAAGACGTTTCCCGAGGTTGCCAAAAAACCGGGTCCCAAGTTTGTTTTTGCCCATATCATCGCTCCCCATGGCCCTTATGTTTTTAATAAAAACTGTGAATTTACGACCCAAAAAGAAACAGATTTGCGAACCGATGAAGTAAATTATGCTAACCAGGTAAGCTGTATAAATATAAAATTAAAAGAGACAATCGAAACAATACTAAAAGTTTCTTCTGCTCCCCCTATTATTTTGCTGCAAACGGATGAAGGAGCACAATTTTTAGCAGAAAAACTGACTCCCCCGGACTCATGGGGAAAGGCAAGTACCGAGCTTCTAAAAACCAAATTTCCTATTCTTTCTGCCTACTATTTACCGGGAGTTTCTCCCTCTTCTCTTTATGAAACTATGACTCCGGTAAATTCTTTTAGAACTATTTTTAACCTGTATTTCGGAACCAACTTGCCTTTATTGCCGGATAAAAACTATATATTTCCGGATATGGAACACCTCTATGAATTTGAGGATGTGACAGAAAAAATAAATAAAAACTTCATTACCCCTCCGGATCTCTAAGAATTATTCCATATACAACTTGCACATACGGAGTTTGTCAGCTTAAAAACGCATAGGACTTTAACCAGTCTAATTTCCATTTGCCAACTTGAATCTTGTTTTGGTATGCTGTAAAGAGGGATTTATATGCTAAATGAAAATCCGAGGGACGGAGTTGATTATATTTTAGGCGGGGCTGTTGCCAGCCGTGCTTCCGATGTACATATTGATCAGGTAAATGATGGTCTCCATATACGCTTTAGAGTGGATGGATTGTTATATCCGATATCCAACTTCATGAACAATGTATTCTTTCTTAATGATTCCCAAACTATCATTCAGCGCATCAAGATTTTGGCAGGAGCTGACATAAGTGAGCACCGCCTGCCTCAGGATGGGGATTTTGAATACACCTCTGAAAATAGATCTTATAACATCCGGGTTTCTATAGTACCGGCTTCCCATGGAGAGGCAATTGTACTTCGAATTTTAAATCGGGACGATACCATGTTCGATCTGGGCGACCTGGGACTGGAACAGGAACAGCTTTCCATCTTAAAGCGGCTTATTGCCACTCCCCATGGACTCCTACTGATTACCGGCCCGACCGGCTCAGGAAAGACAACGTTATTTTATTCCATATTAAATGCCTTAAATAAGCCGATAAGAAACATCATCTCGATTGAAGATCCGATTGAACTTCGAATGAACGGAATTCGCCAGCTGCAGATAAGAGAAAATATAGGCCTGACGTTTGCTAAATTTCTAAGATCTGTTGTAAGGCAGGACCCGGATGTTATCATGCTGGGCGAGATACGGGACCGGGAAACTGCAGAGATGGCTGTACAGATAGCCTCTATTGGAATTATGCTGGTATCTACCTTCCATACATTTGATATACCAAGTCTTATTGTGCGTCTTTCAGAAATGGAAATCCCCTCTTCGATTATGGCCCAGTCAATTTCCGGCGTAATTTCAACCCGTCTGGTAAGAAAAATCTGCCCGGATTGTAAGGCAGATTACCAGTTGTCTGATTATGAAAAAAAATTTCTGGGAGATAACATTATGGGGTTGGCGGGCGTCAGTTTTAAAAAAGGCAAAGGCTGTGCTAAATGCAACCAAACCGGATATTCCCATAGGACAGGCATAAATGAAATAGTTGCCTTTGATGAAAGTCTGAGAGCTGCAATTATTTCAAAAGCATCCAGTATGACATTAAATCAGTTAATAAAAGAGTTAAGCGGAAAAAGTATTAGAGATTCAGCAATAAGCAAAATCGTGCAAGGGATAACTACTGTTGAAGAGGTTATCCGGGTTGTAGGTGTGGTTTAAAACTCGGCGTTTCAATACTCACCCAAATATCATCATTTTCACACCAATATATTTTTCTTGTATATTGTTTATATTCTTTACCCTCTTTTCCATTATTGCTGAGATCATCTTTTTTAAGCTTCATTTCCTGGTTGCAATTTGGACATTTCACAGAAGTATTTTTTAAACTTCATTTATTTTCAAAACATCTGACTCTAAGACTTATAAATATGTTTTAACCAATAGTCTTTTACAAAAGAAAGTGTTAGGGTTGATAGGAAAAATCCAAGCGAAGGAATGATCGCATTTATCCAAGGTTGAGGATTTTTAATAGTAGTCAATGTCAAACCAACAATCAGATAGGTAATAATTACGAGTATTATTTTTCTTGCTAAACTTGTTTCCCAAGCTTTATTTGCTTCTACTTTTTTATTTCGGGCTTCAATTTTATTTAGCCTTTGCTCGAGATCTTCAATAGACATGCCTAAATTATAGCAAAGTTTCAAAGCTCAACTCTGTCTGACAAAAACTGACAAAATGCCTATAGTTTTATATCTCTATAAAAATTATATATAATGCTCGAATGGCAACACCATCACCAGAAAATCCTATACGAGGATTAACAGAACCAATACCTATCAGGGCTCTCAATAAAGATTTATTTCACCTATTATATGTTCCGACTCAACGAGAAGAACAGGGGATTCCTCATCTTCCTCGGTATGATTTTGGAATATTTAAGCCCTCAATTCAGCAAATGATGTATGATACTCGACTCGTATATCGACGAACTGCAGAGGAACGAGATAAATTTGATGAAGCGATGATACCATTCAGAGAGCTTTATACCGAAGATGAAATTGAGGGAGTATTCAGGCCGTTGTTTTTTGAACAGTTGTCCGGCGAGAGAGGAAGAATATTTTATGCGTCAACAGCAGAAGAGATTAATTGTACCCAAATATCCTATGGAAAGTATAGTGAAGATAATCTTCCATATAAAGATGTTCTTACTTCTGGATACTTGCCTTTATTTGAAGCACACACTCATCCAGATGATTCCTTATTCTCGTACATCGATTATGCTCGTTTAGTAACTGATTTTTCCTCATTGTATACTGGAGATATAAAAAACAATTATATTATTCGAGCGAAAAAAAGATTGGCATCGGCAATTATGGTGCTCTGCCCCTCATCACAAGTTTTAGCCGTTCCAACAGAATTAACACCACTTGTGTCACGACAAGAAGCAGAAGATTTTGTAACTGCCACGCACAAAAAAATTTTTGATGAAAAATATGATCCCTATCAGAAAGAATTGATTTCTCTCGGAGATAATAGTGACACTTCCGATGAGATTTTCATTGACGCAATAGGAAAATCCCCAATAGACTATCTGAATCTTATACGGGAATTAAATGCACAAGTAGCAAACTCTATTATTACTCCAGAACGACGAAAAATAACAGTAGAAGATTTTATAGCAAACTCCAGTGATGATGCAAAAAATGCAATTGCAATTGAACGTCGTATTCAAGCAATCCGCGAAAGGACTAGGAATGAACTTGCAATTGAATTTGCCCGATTAATGTATGTTAAGCTTTATATGGCATGGGATTTTAGTAATTTCTCTGAATTTAGTGCATAACTCGAGTGAATTCTAAACTTCAATGAACAAGTCAACCCCGGGAATTGAATGTGTTGCTATAACGGTTTAAAACTATATGAAGCTCACCTACGCTCTGGTTAACTACGGCGAAGCGAAGACGGAGAACCATTTACAGTGTTAGAACCTGTTTTAATCGTACCTATTATTGCCCAATATCAGGATCAGATATTGTTGTTATCTTACATTGATATTTTATTCCCCAGCACATCCTTATCCCACTCGAATTCAATATATGGTAATTATCAATGCCAAAGCATCTACACCATTTTCCTGATATGGGTGAACCTACCCAAGTACCTTGTGGAGGCTGCCAGCTGGGGATAAGGAGATAAATAATTATACTGATTAAGACGAATACTATTGCTGATATCCTGACTATTTTATATCTTCTGTTATTCATAATTTCATCTATTTCAATCCGTCAACCCCGGGGGTTGAAGATGTTGTTATGACGAGTCAAATAGAATTTTTTAATCCGTCTACGCCAAGTCTGACTTGGCTTCGGCGAGGTGAACAGGGAACCATAAACTATCGATCCTATTAACATAATGAAATACCAAAATATAATATCTAAAAATAGGAAAAGCAGACCCCAATCTTGAACAGAAATAGGGACCCATGATATTTCAGCATTCGGATCATTTGGAATTAAAGTTAAACAATTATTTAAGCATCTTTCTTCAAGAAGCGGCAACGGCCAACCTCTCAAGTCTCCGCATGCTCCCCAACCAAATAATCCACAATCTTGATACCGTGAAAATATTAATGTCAGTGCCAGCATAATAATTCCAGCAAGAAGTGGATATATAAAATATTTTCGCATCATTCTTATAGTAGCATGTTCAAAAGGAAATTCGCCTACGCCCCGCTTAGCGGGAGCTTCGGCGGGGTGAAAGCGGACTTTGTCTCGCTGAAACCTCGCTAATACAACCAAATAAGACTTTATCAACACTCCCAACTATATGAAGCCCGCCTGCGCTCTATCGGGACTTCAGCGAAGCGAAGGCGGAGAACCATTTACAGTATTATAACCTGTTTTTCCATAACTGAAAGTAATATACTTCAATCATGTAGTTTCTTGTCATAGCTTATGATTACAAGGATGGAGGTTTAGAAAGACGTTTTGCTTCAAGAGATAAACATGTGGCATTTGGAGATAAAATGAAAGCTAATGGTAATTATTTAATGGGGGTAGCTCTATTAGATGAAAGTAATCAAATGATAGGCTCAGTAATGATATTGGATTATCCATCGAGAAAAGAATTAGACGATTGGTTGGAAATTGAACCTTATGTAGTAAATAAAGTCTGGAAAAAAATTGAGATTAAACCATGTAAAGTTGGGCCTACCTTTTTCAGATAATTTTACTATCTGATTGAATATCCAAATATCTATTTAAAAGCGTTTTAATTGTTTTTCTCCCATATCCACCTTTTAAATATTCTTCCCTGTTTTTTGCATCAATTCTATTCAGAAATGCTTCGTAGAAAATGAGTTTGTATGGAATATATGGTTTAGTTGCAAGATTTTTTCCTGAATTGTGTTCTTTGAATCTTTTTCTTAGATCGGTGGTATATCCAATATATAAACTGTTGTTTTTCAGAGACTTAAGGATATAAGTATAGTAGAACATGGCGAGACGTAATAAATTTTCTTCGAAAATTTAAACGTCCCAGCAGCGTTTAAATCGCGAAGCGATTTATTACGCTGCGGAGGGTACAGGACTCGAACCTGTAAGGGATTTCTCCCGCTAGTTTTCAAGACTAGTGCCATACCATTAGGCGAACCCTCCTCTTTAGTCTACCTATGAATTATATCAAATTATCCTGACTTATTCGCCTTTTTTAATTTGATCTCTTGACAGACATTCAGAAATTTTCCAAGATGGAAATATATATTTAGTATGGCCAAAGCTTCTCTGCCCATAGGTTTTGCTATTTTACTGACGGTTCTGCTTGGAATAGTTTTTTTACCGAAATTCTCTCATCCCATTTTCTCAGCTGCAGATCATGTTGTTATTTCTGAAATCATGGTCGGAAAATCAGGAACGGGAAATGCAGACAATGAATTCATCGAACTGTATAATTCTACAAATTCGGATGTAAACCTGACGGGATGGAGGCTGAGACGCAGAGCCGGATCTACTGATGCGAATTTAATTGCGAGTATGTCAGGGATTATTCCATCTCATGGTTTCTTCCTAATCACCTCTCCTGAATCATCTTCATCTGATTCTGCTGATCTTTTATATGGTACGGCTAGTCGCATTGCAGCTAACAATGCAGTTTTTCTTTATAGAGACGCAGGGACTACTTTGGTGGACCTGGTAGGAATGGGATCGGGAACCTCAAGCGAAAGTGCAACAGCTGATAATCCAGATCCTGATACTAGTATCGAGAGAAAAGCTAAATTAACTTCTACCTCAGACACAATGGAAATAGGAGGAGCAGATGAGTTGGAAGGAAATGGAGAAGACACAGATAATAATGAAAATGATTTTGTGACCAGGGACAATCCAGAGCCGCAAAATAGTCAATCAGCAATCGAACCTCCGTTAAATCCCACCCCTTCTGAAACTCCGACTCTTACCCCCACAACCACTCCGACTATTACACCAACAGGAAATCCTACGGAAACCCCCACTTCAACTCCTACTCCAACAGAAACTCCGACTATTACACCAACCAATACACCCACATTCACTCCCACCCCTACCGTTACAACAACTCCGTTAAATAGTCCTACTCCGACATTAACTGAAACTCCAACTCTGACTCCAAGTCCAACCGGACTACCCAATCCATTTCCTTTTACCAATATTTCACTTCTCTGTGACGTTACCTACAAAACCATTCATACGCAATTCATAACGATCCAGTTTCCCCAGATTCTCTGCCGGGTAGTAAGAAGCTGATGAGTTGATTTACCGGGTAAGTTCCAAAAAAATAAGGTTTCCGTCTTCTGATTTTTTTTGGGAAATAATCGTTTTAAATTCAGAATAATCCGGGAAAAAAGCATCCCCCTCATAATTCCCTTTTACCAGAGTTATGTATAGTTTATCTGTAACAGAAAGTGCCTGTCTGTAAATTTCAGCTCCTCCAATGATGAACACTTCTTTTTTCTCTTTATCTTTTGCTATTTTTAATGCATCTTCAATAGATGCAGTAGTAATGGCATCAGGTAATTCAAGTTTAGGATTTCTGGATATGATAATATTTACCCGGTTCGGAAGGGAGCGTCCCATCGATTCATATGTCTTTCTTCCCATAATCACCGTATGGCCTCTTGTTTTATCTTTGAAGTATTTAAGGTCCTCGGGAAAATTCCAGGGAAGGTGATTGTTTTTACCAATGACTCTGTTCTCAGAGTGAGCTGAAATAATTGAAACTATGATTTTTTTCATCTAGGTTAATTTAATTATTCACGTCATGCTGAACTCGTTTCAGCATCTGACTTCTTAATGAAGACCCTGAAACAAGTTCAGGGTGACAAAGAAATTATTAGAACCCTCCCACAACCGTTATCTCCCCTTTTATAGGAGGATGGGGATCATATCCATCCAGGGTAAAATCTTCAAATTTAAAATCATCAATATTTTTTATATTCGGATTTAGTTTCATGACAGGAAATTTCCGCGGGGTTCGACTTATTTGTTCTTTTACCTGATCAAAATGATTTTCATAGATGTGAGCATCTCCGAATGTATGGATGAAATCTCCCGGCTTATATCCCGTCACCTGCGCTAACATGAGTGTAAGAAGTGAATAACTTGCAATATTAAAAGGAACTCCTAAAAATAAGTCAGCACTTCTTTGATAAAGCTGGAGGGAAAGTTTATCACCGGTTATGTTGATGTGATAGAGCGTATGACAGGGTGCAATTGCCATGGACTTTTTGTGAGAGCCGGCCATCTCGTAAATATATTCCGGATTCCATGCTGAGATGATATAGTGTTTTTTCTGGGGATATTTTTTAATCTTCTCAATTGCCCACCCTAACTGATCTATGTGTTTGCCTCCGCTAATCGGCCATCGTCTCCACTGCACGCCATACACTTTTCCTAAATTTCCCCATTTTTTTGCAAACTTCGCGTCTGCTTTTATTTTTTCTATAAATTCCTCCATCGTCCAATTTGGGATTTTGGATTTGGGATTTTCTTTTTTTTCTTCTTGATAGCGCTTATACGCCCAGTCATCCCAGATATGGACATTGTTGTCAACGAGATATTTGATGTTTTCGCTTCCGGAGAGAAACCAGATAAGCTCATGAATAATCCCCCGGGAGAATACTTTTTTTGTGGTAAGAAGAGGAAATCCCTGTGAAAGATCAAACCGTATCTGACGCCCAAATACGCTCTTAAGCTTCACGCCCGTTGAGTGGCTTATCTTCCAGGTTCCGTTTTCCATAACATCTTTTAATAAGTCTAGGTATTGATACTCAGGATGTTTAGTCATAGTAATAATTATACTTTAAAAAAATCGAGCTGAAAATAGATCAAAAATAAATTTTTTTTATGATACACTAAATAAAGTATGGAAAATCAAATACCTCAAGATGTCAATCTGCTTCAAAAAATAACGGAGCAAGATGAAAAACTTGAGAAGATTTATAAGTCCGTTGAGGCAACCCGAAAGTATTTTAAAGTGACTTTGATTGTGACTGTTTTGACGGTCGTTCTTCCTCTTCTTGGAATTCTCGTGTCTCTTCCCTATATCTTTAACATGATGAGTTCTTTTGGCACTATCAACAGCCTCAATAACCTTAACGATCTCTCAATTCCTTCCTCAACTATGGATAGTCTTAAACAACTCGGACTTTGAAATTTCCTTAAAGTCTAATACTCCGATACGCGATATAATGCACATACCAATGGCTGATCTTGAACGTACCCATATCCAAAGTCATAACCGATCTAGGCGGCGCCCCTCTCCAGGTTATCGCCCACCCCCAGACCTGAGTAATAACCGTATCTCTGTAGAATCTAAAGGGCAAGTAGAGTCTCCTGTTTTTGACAAAAAACCCAAGATTGAAAAACTTCCTGATAATCTCACCATCACCTCCTATTATGACCAAATCGTCCGACTAGTTGATGAGAATGATATTTCCCTTTTGGTATGCGCAACAGGCACAGGAAAAACCACCGGGGTTCCCCCTATGCTTTTAAAAGCCCATCCTGATGCTCGGATTGTGGTAACTCAGCCTCGCAATGCTCCTATGGAGGAGATTGCATCCTACACAGCAGAGCTTGCCGGAACACATGTCGGAGAACTTGTAGGTGTTCGATATAAAGGAAGTAGAAAAAAATGGGGCGATAAAACTCAAATTATGTTCGAGATGGAACAGACTCTCTGGAATGAGCTGACAGAAGATCCCCTTCTGATGAAATACAACATTGTGCATCTGGATGAAGTCCACGAAAATAACGAGCTTACCCACAGGCTTTTTATGAAATTATGCAAAGTCCAGGAAATGAGGAAAGAAAAGGGATTGGAGCCTCTCAAAATTATTCTGACAACAGCAACCGTTGATAAAGATGACATGAGTAAGAAAATGAAAAATGCAAAAGCATATGAAATTGAAAACAGTAAACCGCCCAAAGATATCAAAGTGATAGACCATAATAAGCCGGCAAAAATAGAAGAAATACCTCAAGAAGCAGCAATAGAAGTAAAAGATATCTTAGATAAAATAAAAAAAGGCGAGAAGGAAAAAGGAGATATTTTGGTATTTCTCCCGGGAAAATCAGAAATAGACAAATTTTTCAGGGAGCTTGAGAAACTGGAAATTACAAAAGATGAATACACCTTTCTCAAACTTCATTCCAAATCAACACAAGATGATAAAGATGAGATTAAAAACAGGAAGCCGGACGGCCCATACCGGATTATTGCAAGTACAAATTCCGGAGAAACCGGATACAGCTTCCCCTCGCCTCTTAAGTATGAAGTAGACAGCGGATGGGTAAAACAAATAGTCATTGATCCTGATACCGGTATTGAGTATATAGATACCATACGACATTCTTGGAGCGGACTCGTTCAGAGACTGGGACGTCTGGGAAGAAAAGAGGATGGGGAAGCTCATCCTTTATATACTCCACAGGAATTTGAAGAGCAGAAAAAAAATTACAAATATACAACCCCGGAAATTAGACGAATGTCACTTTTTAAACCTGTATTGGAACTTCTCCATTCAGGAGAAAAAGCAGAAGTGCTCCTTGAATACCCCGAGCCTCCGGAGGAAAAAGAATTAAAAAGAACTCTTCGCTCCCTCACTTTATTAGGTGCTTTAAACGACGATGGAATATTAACGGAGGTTGGGCATGAAATGGCAGATATGGATATGGACGACCCGCATCTGGCACGCATGATTATTGAAAGCAAACGAATTGGAGGCAAAGATATTGCATGCACAATTACTGCCATGATTGAAAATTCCGAGGGTCTTATACAGGGAAAATTTCAGGAAAGACAGGCAATTATGAAATCTTTTCAAAAGGATACAGGTAAATCCGACTACCAAACTTTCGTAAATATGTACCGGGAAATTCTTTCACATCAAAACGACCCGAAATGGATGGAGGAGAAAAAGATAGATCAACGTATATTTGAAACTATCGTAGAAAGACAGAAAGAGCTCTTGGGAGGAGAAAAAGACACGTCACATGATCCGGATATTGTAGGAAAACTGGCACTTGTTGCCTATGCAGACAGACTGATGCAAAAAAATCCGGACAACACATATCATTTTCTGGCATCTAACCATGAGACTCACATGCATATTTATTACAATTCTGCAGCATCCGGAAGCAGAGCTGATTTTGTCATTATGGGTTCACTTAGAAAAATAGATGGAACTCTCTCAGCTGAGAACATCCAGCCAATAAATCCAGAGTGGGTAAAAGAATTAACTCCTTGGCTTCTCTCAGAAAAAGAACTTCCTGCACCTCCCTACTTTGATAAAAATAAAGGATCAGTAGTTGCTACAAAGGACACATATTTAGGAACCAAAGTTGTTGATCAAGAACCCATTCCGGTAAAAGAAGAAGTTGCATCTGATATTTTTGTTTCAGCTCTCTCTCGCGGAGATGTACAAGGAAATCCGATTATTGATAAGAATAATGAAGCGATTCAAAAAATCAAATTTGAAGTACCTGAGGAAAAAATTAAAAAATGGTATCAAGAGCGCCTCTCAAAAATTACCTCCGCTGAACAACTTCAGGAAGAACTTGAAAAAAATCCCGACCTTGCTAAAGCTCTTCAAATCCGCATAGAAGATTTCATCCCGCCCAATCTTGAGACACATTCGGCCAGAACCCAAACATCTACTCTTTCTAAACCCGTAGAATCAAAGCCAACATACGTATCCTTCCCCCAAAAAATAAAGCAATCAGTACAACAAACATGGAATAAATTTGTAACGTTCTTAAAAAATCTTTTCAGATAAACTCCTCCTAAACCAACCTCCGCACATTAAGAAACGAAGTAATTGTAAAATTCCTTACACTAACAATAATATTAAACCGACACATACCCCTATAATACCTACTCCTTTTTTTACGGTTAAGTGATCTTTAAAAAAGATATAGGCCAGTACCGCAATTGCCGCAACAGATGCCGCATTAGCTGAATCTATAAAACCGGGATTGGGAGCAACTCTATACCCAATTATGACAAACAGATTAGAACACATCGCCGCTATGCTAATAAGGATAATCCAGAACCAGTATCTCTTCACCGGCATAAATGAAATTCTTTTAATGAGAATTTCCGTGATGACAATTAAACAGTAAAAAATTGAGACCAGCATTAAAATTACTGAAGAGTTAAGCAAAGAACCTTTAATTGACATTAAAATCAATGCCTGAACTCCCCACATTACAAAAGTAATACAGGCATACGGCAACCATCCTGTTTTATTTGAAGTCTGTATTTTTTTCTTTTCAATCAAAATAAGACTTAAAAAGAACAGAATTAACCCAATTGAAAGAACTGATTTAACTGTAATAATTGATCCGAAAAGCAAGGGAGATAACAGTGTCGTTATGATTAAATAGCTTTTGGCAATAAGAACCGTAAGCCCGGGATTTGGAGTTGTTTTTAATGATTTCAAAAGAAACGTGTTACCTATCCAAAGAAAAACTGCGACCAGAAATGTAGCTAGTATCTCATAAAGATGTATTCTGAAGTTAAAATGTTGAAAGAGGTTATAAATAAAAAGAGATACAGCTGAGAGTAAAAAGAAAGAAAGATTTTGAATTTCATCACTCAGATTAAAAGATCTTACCTTTCTAAGAGTCAGATATAACAGAGTAGAGCTTATAAATACGATTAATGCAACGATAATCCAGTTCATTTTTTTTCATCCTTATAGTTGTGAACATAGTACGGTTTTTACGCTGCTATAAAGTGTTTTCTTCCGTATGATAGCATCATACAATAAACACGCAATCCTTCATGGTTACATACAACCATCCACGGACTAATCAAGGGATGAAGCCTGCCTACGTTCCGATTTAATCGGCTATGACAAAACGAAGGCAGAGAGCATGGGACAATGTTGGAACTTTTTACGCTCAGTTATCAGTATTTGGTTAGAAGTATTACAATCTAAATTTTATCAGATAAATCTAAAAGTAGAAAGAATTTGGCTTAAGTAAAGTTAAAAGTGGCTGAAAGTAACAATTTAGACCTTTGTAAT
>Ga0155406_143_pt1 | contig 13302 bp, 17 predicted proteins | sample RifCSPhighO2_02_FD_106374 | JGI IMG/M metagenome (GOLD analysis project Ga0155406, IMG submission 106374) | Candidatus Gottesmanbacteria bacterium RIFCSPHIGHO2_02_FULL_39_11
TTCTTAGGAAGAGCAATCTCATCAATAATTAACGGTTTCCTTAACTCTGTTAATATTGCCGCTTTTGTCCTGCGAGGCATATCCATACTGTTTATTGATATAGTTAATAATAAATGATTTGAATCATATTATATTAATCATTACTCTTAAATAATAATTATTCAAAATAAATAAATTCGTAATCTCCGGTATATCCAAACTCTTTAAAAATCCATTCCCATTCATCTTTAGAATAAAATGCCTGGCAGGTCAGAGCCCAGCACTCTAAATTAAAAAGTTCCAGATCATTTCTGAAGCTTTCCATCGTAATAAACTTATTTTTTCCTACCCGTTCAACTTCCGATAAGGCTTTTTTCAAATCAAATAATTTAAGGTTATGAAACGTATTTAAAGAAATTACTAAATCGAAATATTTATTTCTCCAACGGTAATTGCTTTCTGCTTTTTGAATTTTTAAAAAAGATTTTACTTCCTCTGGAGCATGGGAAATTCCGTACTTGGAAATATCAATGCCGGCAATTTCAACTTCCGGTAATATTCTTTTTATTTCATATAACAGATGCGCTTTCCCGCATCCTACATCTAATATTTTGGCTTTTGATTTTAGGTTATATTGTTTTACAAGCTTTTCTGCAACAACCCTCCATCTTCCATCGTAGTTATATCCCCCGTATCCGTACCTTCTGTCTCCATCCCAATACTCTTTCCCGTATTTCTTGGCAATTACCATGCAATGGACTTTATCATCCATCATTCTTGCCAAATAGTCACGTTTAGTTTTTGTGTGAAGAGGAGTTATGATGTTAAGAAATGACATAATGACAAATATCCTCCGGTGTAATTTTATAATATTTTAATAAATCATTTTGTGATCCGTATTTATCGGAAAATTTATTTGGAATTCCCACTTTTCTAAATGTCCCCTTGTAATCTGTTTCCTGAAGAATTTCTCCTACGGCCGTTCCTAAACCTCCTGAAATTATTCCTTCTTCAATCGTTGTAATACTTTTAAATATTTTTGAATATTTTATTATTGCTTGTTTATCGATTGGTTTAATGGTTGGAACATGTAATACTCCTGGATTTATTCCTTTTTCAATTAGCATCTCTTTTGCTTTTAATGCAATCTGGAGAGAAATACCGGTAGTAATTAATAGTATATCTTTCCCTTTATTCACCAGATAAGACTTGCCAATCTTAAATACTCTGTTTGCAGATGTAACAATCGGATCGCCCCCTTTTGCAAGACGAATATAGATGGGTCCGTTATAATCTACTGATTCCTGCATAAATTTTTTCATTTCAACTGCATCGGATACCGCCACAATTGTCATATTTGGGATAGTTCTTATTAAGGCGATATCATCGATAGCAAGATGTGTAGGTCCTAAAGGCGCATAGACCAAACCTCCACCGCTTCCGATTAACCGGACGGGCAAATTATGGAGCGCAACATCAACAACTATTTGTTCAAAACACCTCCTTGTAATAAAGGTTGCAATGGTATTTACATAAGGAATAAATCCGTTCATAGCAAGACCTGCTGAAAGACCAATGACATGCTGCTCAGATATTCCCTCCATGAAAAATCTATCGGGAATTTCGTCTTTAAATTGTGACAAAACTCCTGCTCCTAAATCTGATCCCACAAAAACAATTCTTTTATCTTTTTTTGCTAAATTATAAATTTCCTCAAGACATGTTTTACGCATAATGACTTGTCATTCCCGCACCCGCCTGCCAGCGAGGCAGGAAGGCGGGAATCCATAAATGGATCCCGGATCAAGTCCGGGATGACAGAGAATAATATAACTTTTCAATCTCTTCATCAGATATTTTAGATTTATGATGCCAGGAAGCATTATTTTCCATAAATGAGATTCCTTTTCCTTTAACGGTATGGCAAATAATTGCGTGAGGTTTTTTCTTTTTTTCAAATACTTTACCGATTACTTTTTTCAGTTTACCGGTATTATGCCCGTCTACTTCTTTTACATCAAAATTAAAACTCTCCCATTTTTTTCTTAACGGCTCTATCTCTGATATATCCTTAGTAAAACCGTAACTCTGCATTTTATTACAGTCAATAAGAACACATAAATTATCAAGTTTATTTTTGGAAGCGGAAAGAACAGCTTCCCATGTAGATCCCTCATTACACTCTCCGTCGCTGATTAAGACATAGGTTTTGGAATTACCGTGTTTTATTTTTTGAGCAAGAGCAAATCCAACCGCAATGGATAACCCGTGACCCAGCGATCCGGTTGAGGCCTCTACTCCTGGGATTTTTCCGTATTCCGGATGGCCTCCTAATAGGGAATCAAATGAACAAAATGTTTCCAGCTCCGATTCTTTAAAAAAACCTCTGTTTGCCAGAACCGCATATAAAGCCAAACACCCGTGTCCTTTACTTAAAATAAACCGGTCACGATTCTCCCATGACGGATTTTTTGGTTTTACATGAAGAATATCTTCATAAAGTGTTCTTAGTATTTCAACTATTGAAAAAGCGCTTGCAATGTGCCCTCTTCTGGAAAGTTTAACAGCCTGAACAATTTTTTTTCTGATTTCAACGGATTTTTTATCCAACATATATATTATTTCAGTAGTGAAATTGGAAATATTTTATTTGCATATTCTTTCAACAGATGATCCAAAAACTTTTGAGACTTGTAAAGACGGATTTTTTTAATTGACTCTTCATACCCTTCGCGAATAAACGGATTTAATAAAATTAAACACCACTTGAGTCCGAAAAGAAGATAATAAATAGGCAAGCGAAATTCTAACCCTTCCTTATCGTCAATACACTTTTTTAATTCTCTGACGGCTTTCTCTCTATATATATAAGGAAGAGGAAGGTCGGGCTGAAGAAAAAAATCGGAAATTAGTTTTGCAGGATCATCCCAACCAAAATACTCGAAATCCAAAAAAAATAACTGTCCATCCTCCCTCAGGATACTGTTGTGAAATCCGAAATCAGAGGGACTTAAGATCCGATCTTCCGTCTCAAGCTTTTTATCCAATCTTATTTTTTCTTTTTTATATCTTTCTTTAGCCAGATTGGAAAAATAATAGTATGTTTTAAAAAACTTTTCTTTTATAAAATCTCTGCACTCTTTATCAGTACTATTTTTAATCTCAATTTTGTTTAAGGCGTTAAGCCTTTTATCTAAATAGTTAAAACAGTCGTTTAATGAAAACACGGCCTCCGATGCAGAACCGATTTTAGAGGCTTCTTTTGTGTTTCTAAGCTTTTGAATTTGTAAAATAAACCTTATACATTGATCTATTATCTCTTCAGAAATAAAAGCCGGCTCAATTTTTTTTCCTGAAATATATTCCAGGACTATCCATTTATAATTATCTGCAATTCCAAAAACTTTGGGAACAACATATACCGAATGCTTGTATAAGAATTGTAACGCTTCATACTCTGTTTTAGCCCGATTACGGGAATCACCCGGGTAATGGTGATATTCTTTAATTATATAAAGATTACTGTTCATTATCTTTAAACATTTCCTTCATTTTTTTTACATTCCAATAATTAGGATTGCTAAAAGGACGCGGAATTAAGCCTTTAATATATGCCTTTTTTATATCCCTGATTGCTTCTTCAACTGAATGCTTGGGCTTAAACCCTAATTCTTTCGCAATCTTTTTTGCGGAAATGTGATAAGACCGAAGATCATTAGAGGGTAAATAAACAATTTTAACTTTTTCATCATTTGTAATTTTTTTTACCATTTCAGCAATTTCACGGACCGTATAGTTTTCATACCCGGCATTATATATTTTTTTGTGAATTTTAGCTTTGGGATAGGAAAGTGAGTTGATATACAAATCGGTCATGTCCTCTATATGAATATTTGGTCTTTTTTGACTTCCCCCAAATACTGTAATTTTTTTATTAACGAGAGATTGAATAGTTAACATATTTACCGTCAAGTCAAGCCGCATGCGGGGCGAATATCCGCAAATAGTGGCGGGACGAATGATAAAAACAGTAAATGAATCTGATCCTTTTGAGATCAAATAGGGCTCGCAAAGGGCTTTGTATTTTGAATAATCAGTAAGGGGCTCAAGTATAAGATCTTCAGTAACTTCTTTTTCTTTTTTCACTCCGTATACGCTTGATGTTGATGCATATATAAATCTTTTTACCCGTGCTTCTCTTGCAAGGTTAATCAACTGGATCGTTGCATCATAATTTACGGATTTACCAAAATGCGGATTTAATTCAAAACTTGGATCATTGGATACGCATGCAAGGTGAATAACCGCATCTGTTCCTTTTAAACTTTTTTGTACCAACTTTTTATTTCTGATATCTCCCTTTATCTCAATTATTTTTCTATCTTTTTTAAAAGAATCAAAAACATGTGGATCATACAGGTACCAGTCCAACACTTTTACTGTATAGTTATTTTTAAGCAGTTTAGGAATAAGAACAGCTCCGACATATCCTGCTCCTCCCGTAACCAAAATTGTTTTTATCATGTTATTTAAACAATCGGGTTATAAATTTTTCCATATCCGCAAATTCGATGGGTTTTTTATTTGCAACCATTTGGAGTTTAAGGCCTGCTGCCACATTTCCGATAAAAGTTGATTCCGTCAGATCCATACCGGAAAAGATGCAGGGAGCTGTTATGGCAAAAAGAGCATCTCCGGCACCGACTCTGTCAACTATACTTTGAGTTAAAGCCGGAACGTGAATAAACCCGTCTCCTCTGGAGAAAGCAAAAGACCCCAGAGGTCCTTTGGTAACTATAATCTTTTTCGCTTTTAATAAATCATAAATTTTTTTCATAATTTTTTTGGTATCCCCATACCTGTCATGAGATGCCAAACGGAGTTCCATCTCATCTATACAAATATAATCGGCTTTAGGATATTTAGTAATTACGTTAAAACCAAAATTAGCGCTGTTTGTCTGCACATTTATTGCCAAGTAATTGGATTTTTCAGATACTATTTTAATAATCTTAGGTGTAATAAATCCATGTCCAAAATCGTTAACAATAGTCATGTCAAAACTTCTTATATTCTTTTTTAAAAAATCTATGATTTTATTTTCAAGTTTTTCATCTATAAATCCGTCAGGAATATAAGAAACTTGAAAAAGCTTTTGGGCAGTAAACGCATCAATATATCTTCTTTTTACAATGGTTTGTGAATTAGGACGACTGAAAAATGTTGGTAAAATGTTTTCTTTAAGATGCTTTCTTATAAATTTTTCATAAGATTTTTTTTGCCCAAGCAGGGTTAATAACGATACGCGTGAAAGAAGCGAAGCCATATTGTTTGCCGTTGCTAAAACCCCTCCTGCATATGATTCTTCTCTTAAATATTTATGAACAACAATAGGTTCTTTTGAAGATTTTCCCAGGGGATCTGAATAATGATATTCATCAATTATCGTATCGCCGATTATTAAAGCCCGGGTTTTCTTCAATTTAGAAAGATCTGAGATGATTCTGTTTTCAGAATATTTTTTTTTAAAGCTCTCCAGAAATTGCTTTGTTTCCTCCGGAAAACTATCGATATATTGATTTAGCAGGTAACTGGAACTGAAGATTATATCATCTGTAAAAACAACTTTTCCTCCATATTTTCTCACAGCCGTTTCCTCTAACTGAAGTTTTTTAGAAGATAATGTCGGTTTTCTGTTTTTATAATCAGGACCTTTCACATATATATCCGGCTTAATGGCATGTATCGCAGGAACGGCTGATTCGTGATTTACAATTGCAACAAAATCGATATCTGAAAGTGCTGCAAGTACCTCTGCCCTCAAGTTCTCGTTAAAATACGGCCTGCCTGGTCCTTTATTTACATATTTATCTGCTGTTACCGTAACTATTAATACATCCCCTAGTTTTTTAGCTGAAGAAAAATATCTTATATGTCCCGGGTGTATAAGATCAAAAACTCCATGACACAAAATTATTTTACTTTTTTTATTCTGAAACTTAGAAATTATTGAAGTAAGGTATCTTAAAGAAACTATTTTTTTTCGTTTTATATCTTGCATGTAGCTATACTATCTATTTTGAGGCTAATAATCAAATGGAGAAAAAATCATTTTTTAACGATAGCAATTATTGTGGTACCTAAGGGTATTTGGTTAAAATGATCATCAATAAAAAGAAGAATTGAACCTAAAAAATAATAAATTTTGTAAAATATGTAACTTTGTCTAAACCATTTCGCTTTATGATTTTTATGAATAAATTTTAAAAAAATATTATACATTTCGATAACAATTCTATGGAACGGGAAACCCAAGGTGTATACATCTATATCTGAAAAATTTTTAAGGGTTTCTTTAATTTGTGAAACGGTATATCTTCTTTCATGTCTAGCGTAGTCGTCTAGCTTGTTCCATTGGTTAGGGTCATGAGGAGTAGTAATTAATAAAACTCCGTTTTTCTTCAAACTTTCATTCGCAAAATCTATAATTTTTTGATAATCCTTTACGTGCTCTATAACTTCCTACAAAATAATATAATCAAATATCCCATACTGTTTTGGTTTCAGTTTTGTAATATCTTCCTTCTTAAAAAAAATTTTTCCACTTACTTTATTAAGGTCCGCTAGTTTTCCTGCAACGACGAGCGATTTTTCTACATAATCGAGTCCGATGACAGTGTACCCTTTCTTAGCTGCAGCGACTGAATTCCTCCCTCCTCCGCATCCGAGATCCAATATTCTCTTTTGGGAACTTCCCGGAGGGATATGCATCATAATTTTTGCGGTCAGATAATCAAAAAAGGGGTCCTTATTCTGCATAAGATTTACAATATTAGAAGATTCCTCATGATAAAGAGTCATATAAGCCATAAATTTATGATAAATATTTAAACCAATCTTTTGTAGCTTTTCTAATTTTACTGGGAGTCCAAACAGGAGATTTTTCCCAGTAACTGATATTTCTCATCACCTTTTCGATTCCTTCTTTAAAACTTATATTAGGTTTCCAATGAAGATCTCTCTTAATTTTTGTGATATCCGCAAATGTACAGTTGGGCTCCCCTGGACGTCTAGGAATATATATAACGGGACCTCCAATTAATTTTACCAAATCATTTACGCTATACGTTCCTCCGCTTCCCACATTAAAAACTTCACCAGATATATCTGACTTTGCGGCGGTAATAAATGCATCGACTACATCAGTAACATATGTGAAATCGCGAGCCTGAGAGCCATCACCTACTACGGTAAAGGGTTTATTTTTCAGTTTTTGCGCTAAAAAAATAGAGAACACTGGACCATATGTTCCGTAAGTTCTAATGCGCGGACCATAAACATTAAAGAGCCTAAGACTTACAACGGGTAATTTATAAACATTATGATAATGCAGAACATACTGTTCTCCTAAATATTTTGTAAAAGCATAAGGATATTGAGGACGAATTTCTGCCGTTTCAGAAGTAGGATATTTGTCCGGAATACCATAACAGGATGAAGATGCAGCATAAACGAATTTTTTTATTTTTGCATACCTACTTGCCTCCAGAATATTTATCGTCCCGGTAACATTTGCATGGTGATACCCGACAGGATCTTCGATTGAAGGAACAATATTTGATCTGCCCGCCAAATGAAAAACCCAATCTATATTTTTAAAAAAATGCGGTTTTACCTCTTCAGATCTGCTTATGTCTGCTTTAATAAGTCTGAAATAGCCCTTAGTTTTTTTATCCCGCACGTGCTGATTTTTACCCTCAGTAAACAAATCAAGTGCAGTAATCCTGTGTCCGTCTTCAAGGAGTTTATCCACCAAATGGCTTCCTATAAATCCGGCACCGCCCGTAACAAGAACGTTCATATCAAAAGCTCCTATACAATTTCCAATAAAGTGAAAAAATAAAAGCGGGAATGTAACTGAATGTTTTCATACTTCCCCGTTTGTAATAGTTTTCATCATAAATAAGTTCTCCTGATTGTACAAATCTTCCCAGCCTTTTATCAATAATTATTTTCTTGTTATATTTTTTCAGCAGATTTTTGTAACTAACTCCCTTTAAACCATACGAGACGATTTCTGACAGGACTCTTATTCTGATTGATGATTCTATGACTCCGAAAACGGCAAGAATATAAATTTGAGCAAGCAGACCGTAAATAATACCGGAAAGCAAAACTATCCATACAGAAAAGAGATTGAGTTTAAACCCGATAAATGCGTACAGTACATTGATACAAATAAACGAAAATATAAAAAAGAGAGAAATCCATTTCATCACCCTTCTCGTATCGATAAAACGGAAAAAAATACACTGAAGGCTAACAAAAAAAATGAATTGCATAATCCCGATGATAAATATCAGTATGTCCATTTTATCCGCCTGTATTCCACTTTATAAAATTTTTATATGCAGCAATTATTCCGAATAGCAAAAATCCTTTTTTTGTAGCTGCATACCCGTCTCCCTTTTTCACAATATATCCTCCCCTATGCAAATCCTCTATTCTCTTTTTTATGAGCTGCTCATCATGAAAAGAGTTAAGTATTTCTTTATAATTCATTCTTTTTTTTCCTGAGAGCAGAAACAAAATTTCGCTGGAGGGACTTTTATCCCCTAAATAAGGACTGGTAAAGTATATAAAGTGAAGAATCGCAGAAAAAACATACAAAGCTCCTCCGGTAATATAAAGCGGATTCTGAATCTGAATTTGAAAACAGAGGAAACTATAAACTAAAAAACCCAACATAAACAGTAATGCGGATTGGATTTTAATCCCACATCCATACCTGATGGAATATCTGCCCATAAAAATATGAATGACAAAAAAAATAAGAAAAACTAAAATTGAAAGAAGAATAGATATCATTTATTTCCGTATTTATTTGCTAAATACCAAATCACTTGAAGTGTTTCAATAACGCTTTTTATATTGGTTGCTTTTGACTTTCCGTATTTCCTGCCGATATGTTCAAACGGAACCTCTATGTACTGTGCACCTTTTTTGATCAGATGAACTTTAGCTTCAGCATATATGGTAAAACCGGGTGAGATGAGATGAATTTTTTTTAGGTCTTCTGTTTTACAAAGAAAAGATCCATTATAGTATCGCAGATGCATTTTTAACAGCAGGTTCATAAGCAGGATAAACATTTTTGAAAAGAGCTGTCGCGCTAGAGAACGGTGAGATGAATTTACCGTGTAGGAAATAATTAAATCAGACTCACCCGCTCGTTTAAGAAGTTCACGGATAGAAACTGCAGAAGTATCGTTATCTCCCGGAAAACCAATAACATATTTTTTAGTTGCGTGTCGTATGCCATCTTTGATAGTTTGTCCAAAGCCAAGATTTACCGGGTGATGAATTACTCTTACATGTTTATTCTTTTCTGCTATCTTCTCAGCTACTTCTCCTGTTGAATCAGTACTTCCGTCATTGACAATAATAATTTCAAAACTTTTGACCACATTCTTGATTTCCGGAATCAGGTTTCCAACTGCATGAGGCAAATTCTTTTCTTCATTGTATGAGGGAATAATAAAAGATACATCAACTTTCATAGTAAAATAAATGGGATAACTAGCAGATCAGCCAGAGAAGAAACTAAAAGATCAGGCTTTTGTAATTCCATCTCTGATTTTTTTGTATACGCACTTGACATGACTCCAATTGTTTTGACTCCCATTTGTTTTCCCGCCTTTATATCCTCAGGAGTATCTCCAATCACACAACAATCTGCAGGTTTTATCTCTTCCTTAAAACTCTTCAGTAAGGAAAGTAATTCTTTTTCCAGCAGTTCTGCTTTATCTTTCATATAATCACCATAAAGAGCAAAAGTAAAAAAACTATCCAAGTCATGGGTAGATAGTTTCCATTTGCCAACTTTTGATAAATTGCCTGTAAATACTCCTTTATAAATAGGGAAAGGATGAATTTTTCTTAAAAATTCATTCGCTTCCGGAATAACTGAAAAATATTTTTTCCTTCCGGAAATTTCTCGAATCACTTCTATCATACTTTCTGCTACCTGGTCTAATTTTTGATCTAACTCTTCTTTCGTAATTCCCAACGGTTTTACCATCTCAGAAAGAATCCGGTAATCTGTCCATCCGTTAAATTTTTCACGATCGTATACGGACTTAACACCAAATACATCCTTTATTGAATGAAAGAAACGATTTTCAGTAGGATTTCCGGTAGACCGGGTTAAGAGAAGTGTCCCGTCGATATCACACAAAATTGCTTTGATCATTTTTTTCCCACTCCTACCGCAAACAGGTAATGACACATAGGAGGATACCCCGTATGTACAACTTCATCGTTCATTCCGAACATAAAGACATTAGTGAAATATTTTTGCATGAGAAGCAGTAAGGATTGATAACTCTGAAGATTAATATGATGCAGTTTGCTCTGGCGGGAAGCATACTTATCTGAAGTAATGTTGGGGGTTCCTACAATACAGATACCTGAATCTTTAAGAGAGGACTGAATATTTTGAATAAACCGTTTTGTTTTATCGGTGGGTATATGCTCAATGACATCAATTGCATATATCCCATCAAATTTTCCTGAAGGAATTTCTTTTAACATATCCAATTCTTTAAAAGAAATATTTGAGAAATCCCTCAATCTTTTAATATTGGATGAAATAATTTTTTTATCCAGATCAATTCCGGTAACATAGTCCACAACTTGAGCGACCAGCGGAATTCCAAATCCATCTCCGCATCCTACTTCCAAAACATTTTTTCTTCCTTTTAGCATTTTTGCGCAGAATTTATACCTGGAAAGAACAAAAAGAAGATGAGTAGGATCATGAAGATAACTGTAACTTGTCCATGGACCTAATGATATTTGTTGGGCATAGTCATATGCGGGATCAGTTTTATTATATTCAAGATGATTTTTCATAAGACGATTTCAACTGTAATAAAGTAACCGGCAGTATGTACCCGTTATCTTCATACAGTTTACGACTGATTATAGTGTAATTTTTTAAGTAAAGCGAGAGTTCAGCATCATTATTAATAATGGGAAATTCAATATAATAAATATTTTGGGGTTTATTTCTTACCGTATTATAGGTATAGGTTATTGTCTGTAAGTCTGTAAAATCACTCAGTTGAATTGTACGCATATATGTATTTTTATTTATTCTGGTAAGAATATTGGGACTTAACAGAGGATGGAATGCAAAAACAGTCTTTCCGGTAGGTTTAATGTCTTTAAAGATATTATTTAATATGAAGTGCATTTCTGTAAACTCCAGATTATAGGAAAGCTGATCTCTTCCCCACCCGCAGCACTCATCTGTGACAGATGTAACTTTAAGCAGATTATGCCTGCCAAACGAAAGCGTTCCGTATATTTTTTTTGACAAAGGATCAAAGGTTCTAAAAGATGAAATAAAAAAAATAACTGCAATACCAGAGAGCAAAATTACTCTTTTCCATTTGGTTTGTATTGAATCCAAAACAACGTATGGAAATAAAGTAATTAACAGAAAATATACAGGTAAATAATACCTTACGTTAGTATACGTCGGGAAAAAGGTTACAATTATATACGTAAAAAAAATTGACAGAAAAAGAAATCCTATTTTATATTGCAATAAACTATTATTTCTTGAAATGAATATTTTTTTTATAAAAGAAAAAAAGATATAACTGTTCCAATTGTAAGTATCCAGTTGAAATTCAAAACGTAAACCGCAAGTAGGTCAGCTAGGGGAATTCTATCCGTTTTCCACTCTAGCCAGCTTTCTTTTAAAATAGGATGCAGTATATCCCCTTGTCTGTTCCATAGAGCAGGCTGATGGTAGACAGAAGTTTTAATAATAAGATAGGAGAAGAATAAAAAAACAGGAATAAACAGAAAAATTCGTCTTATAGAGAAAACCTTTAATATATTTTTAGATTTTCCAATTATAAGATACATCAATAGGTACATTATTACTGTAGATAAATAAATCAAAAACCCGGTTTCTTTGGAAAAGATTAAAAAAATTCCTGAAAGGTTAACTGAAATCATAAAAGATAGAAATAATATTTTTATTATAATCTGGTCTTTACTGCCTTTTTTTCTTATCCCTTTTGCAACTGGTGTGGGGTTAAGCAAAATTAGACTTTATGCGATGATGTCTTTTATCCCTTTATCATTAATATTTTGTCTGGTAGTTTTTCCCGCGTTTCAAAAAAAAATTGCTCGAATGCTAATCTTTTTTGTTATTATCCTGAATTTTTCAACGTCTGTTTCATTATTAATTCAGAACACAAAGATCATTGATAATCAGCCGTTATACTCCAATATTTATTATCCTAATAAACAGTGGGAAGCAATAAATTTCCTGAAAGATGAAGCTCCGGATGAGTCCATCATACTCTCGGATGAACATATTGGAAATATTATTCCTGCATTTATTCCAGTTACTTCTTATTTTGGACATATAAACCTGACTGTTCACTTTAAAGAAAAACAAAATAATGTCTGGAGATTTTATACGAGACGTATGAATGAAGAAGAGGTAAAACGATTTATTTCTGATAATCGCATTTCATATGTGTGGTTCGGAACAGACGAGAAAGCTTTGGAAAATGAAAATTTTTCCTACCCTTTTCTTAAAATTATATATCAGGAGGGGCAAATAACTATTTATAAAGTCATTTAAGATTTTAAAAATACCTTACTTCTTCCTCAAGAAGTATTCCGAATTTATTTTTTACTTTTCTCTTCAAGAAAGAGGCTAGTTTTTTAACATCGGAAGATTTTCCTTTCCCTGAATTTATCAGAAGATTCCCATGAAAATTGGCAACCTGAATATCTCCCATTCTTATTCCCCTAACCCCAACCTCTTCCAATAAGTATCCGGCAGGAATTTTGCCTCCTTTAATCTGACTATGATCGATTTTACTTAATAATTCGCGATCGGCATTTTCTAAAGGGATATTTTTAAAAAAGCTTCCGGGACATTTGATTCCCGGGTGATATTTTTCTTCTCTTAATTTAATAATATTATTTGAAACTTCCATGAGATTTTCTTTTTGGTTTGGATCAAGCTTAATTTTTACTTTTAAAATGACGAATTTCTTTTCTTTAAAAATACTGTGGCGGTATGAAAAAAAGCACTCTTTTTTTGTAAGTGTTACTACTTTTTCTCCTTCCCAGATCTCTACCCATTCAACTGTGTCGGATATGGACTTTCCAAAAGCTCCCGCGTTCCCGACAACTGCTCCTCCCACAGTTCCCGGAATGCCCGAGAGTAATTCAAGTCCAGTCAAATTCTTACTTATGGACTCTTCGACCAAATCAGAAAGCAATACT
>Ga0155406_139_pt2 | contig 13301 bp, 11 predicted proteins | sample RifCSPhighO2_02_FD_106374 | JGI IMG/M metagenome (GOLD analysis project Ga0155406, IMG submission 106374) | Candidatus Gottesmanbacteria bacterium RIFCSPHIGHO2_02_FULL_39_11
CGTGCAATTGAGAAGCATTATTTAAAAGGTAAAAAAGCCAGCAACCATCAACTGTTAACTATCAGCCAAATCTGGTCTCCCTACCGCACCTATGCGTCAATGGTGTTGTGGAGAAGTTTGGGATAAGATAAAAAAAGTATGACACTTTCTCCATCAGAATATTACTATCTAACGTTAAATTCTTATTCTGTATTTTTCCTGACTTACTTCATACCTATCCAGTCGGTCGGGTATGCGTTTTTAATTTTTGGTTCATTCACAATAGTTGTAGATCGTTTTTTAAAACTACATACCAGGAGATATTTAGATATTATTGCTGGAATATTCAGTGGGTTGGGGTTTGTTTCTTTAATCCTATTAATTATTAATGGTATCTATTTTATTGTGCCTACTCTTAATTTATATAGCCAGCATCTTCTTCCACTAAAATCTCCACATACCAACGTAGAGAATATAATTCATGTGGATATCAACGGATTTATGTCAGGTAGCATTCCTTTTATTACGATATCTTGGCTTGTTCTTATAGCGTTTTTACTTAGTTTCTATTTTTATCTTCTATGGCAACAAAACTTAAATTTATGGGGAAGATTTTTGATTCTAATAGGATTTATTGTACTTTTAGTCTCATTAACCAGCCTCATTGCTATAGGGATATTTTTAACTAAAACTTTGCCTTCAGTTTAAATACATCTTCAATTGCCTCCTCCGTAAGAGAGTAAATTGTTCTTCACCCTTCTGTGAGGACTCACCGCACATATACGTCCATGGTGTTGTGCAGAAGTTTGGATTAATTGATTCCTATTCCCTCCACCCTCCAGGTGTGGACTCACCATACGTATGCATCCATGGTGTTGTGGAGAAGTTTGGGATAAGATAAAGTAATGAGGTCTAATATATCTACTTTTTCACCGACGGAGATTTCCAATTTAATTTCCAATATTTTTGGGCTACACATAGTTAGTTTTGTAATCCCTTCTCAAGTTGTGGGGCTTTTTCTATTAATTATTGGACTATTTATAGTTATTGTCTATCGTATCGTATACTACCATGAAAAGATGTCTCAAAATATTATTACAGGATTACTCTCTTGTGTACAAATTGTAAATCTTTTGCTCTTTGGACTAGATATACAAAACGTGATCATTCCTCTTTTAAGCTTTACAGATAAATTTAAAAATAGCGGTTATATACCAGGAACACTAATTCCTCTTGATAAGTTCTTTTATTCAGATTTTATTGGTTCAACGACATGGTTAGTGTTATGGATAATTGAGATTTGTTTTTTCTTTGTCTTCTATTTCTATATGCTTTGGCAGAAAAATGTAAATACGATAGGTAGATTTTTTATTCTAGGGGGATATTTTTTTCTTTTTATTTCATTCGGCATGATAATGTTTTATATGATTTTCACAATATTAGGAAATTATCTGGGAGTCAGATTTTTGTGATTTTTCTAAACACCAAAAACTTCGTATCAATATTCATCCAATAATACGGAATTTGTTTCACTTTCGCGGGATCGGCTTCAAATGTTTTAACTAAAACATAATTTTTATCTATAAAATTATCCTCTCCATTTTTGATTTTAAGCTTTTCATACTCGCTTGGCCTTACGACAAGATAATCAGGCTTGAAGTGCTTCCACATATTTTGCATATTCCTTTGACTCCTGGGAAGTGTCTTGGCATATTCAGCAACTTGACGATTACCAAGCCCCGGCCAGTCAAATACTGTCCGTCTTGAGTAGTATCCGATATATCCCAGAGACTCAGTTCCAACACTCTCATCCATTCTCATAACCGTCTGCAGATAAAGCCCTATTTGTTTTCTTACTTTATCCTCAATATCTTTTTGGATCCCCCGTTGAGCTTCAAATGTAAGAGGGATCATAGCTATAAAAATTGAGATATAGATAAGAGATCCTGCCCATAAAAGTTTTAACGATCTGAAATGAAATCGTCTGTATACAAATTGAATACCCAGAACACTTAGTATTACAACAACTGCAGAGAATGGAACCGGATACCACGAAAAAAGCGCGGGCGTGACAAACAGGTAGAAAAATGAGTAGAAAAGCAAAAAGAGAGCGTATCCCAAAAGATGAATCTCTCTTCGTTTAAAAATAACCAGGACCTCAACCAATGCAAAAAAAGTCATAGTCATGGAAATGAGGTGTTTATCAAACATCGGAGCATACCCCGTACCGTGTCCGGCAAAAGCAGGACTTAAATAAGTAAAAAGGGTATTTTTAGAAAGTAAAAATGCAGAAGCAATTTTGGAGAATAAACTCATATCTGGGTTTGTTATCCATAACCCGTATCCGATCATTTTGGCTGGAATGGAGTTAGGAACCGGAGATCCGTAATAGAGAGTCGTAAATATAATCCAGGGCAGATAAATAACTAAAGCAGGTACAAAAGTTTTTATTATTTCCCCTCTTGCAATATTTTTTCTTCTGAAATAAGAAACTGCAGCTAGAATAGGAACAAGCAGGATAAATTCAGGACGCGTAAGAACGGCAATACCTAATGACAATCCAATTGCCAGAGGGCGCCAAACCATTACATAATATAAAAATGCCAATACTACAGTTGTTGCAATCTGCGTCTCAAGCCCCGCCATCCCGAATGAAATCTGCTGGGGTTCAAATGCCGCGTACCCCATAAGGAGTACTGCCAGCGGCACGGGAAGATTTATTTTGGGGTGAATTGCGAAAAGAGTCATGTAAATGACAGCAATACCTCCCAGCATCAGGGACACAATTTTTAGAAGCGAGAGTCCAAACCCGACATGGATACTGTCTCCGATAAGAGGAATAAGAACGCTTATGGGGCTTGTAAATCCGTGAATGGGAGGCTGACCAATATTATAGTGGGTCAATCCTAAGCCGCCGACTGCATTTTCGCTGTTTAAAACGGTAATAAGTGCGTCTTCCCACACCCTATCCGTATATATCCAAAATGCGAGACGAACTAAGATCGCTAGAATAGCAAAGAAGATTCCATATCCTCCACCCTCCAGGTGTGGACTCACAGACTTCTTATTCATTTGAGGCGAGAATATCCTGTATTACCTCATCTGTAAAGGGGAGAAACGGAAGGTTTCTAATTTGAGGGAGACTAAACCAATCATATTCTGTTGCTTCGTTGTTTAATACGATTTTAGCTTTTGGATCTATTTCACAAACAAAGCAAAAAAAGATAAAATGTGTGTTTTTCCGGACTCTATAATAAATTTTAGGAAACAGTCTTCGGATTGTTATATCGGTATCTAATTCCTCTTTAATCTCACGCTTAAGAGCATCCTCAACAGATTCCCCGAACTCCACCTTTCCCCCGGGAAGCTGCCATTTGTTGTGAAATGAAGATTTTGGATCTTCATAATGATTCCGAAGGGTGAGAAGAAACTTACCGTCTTTCTCGATAGCGGCCAAAACGACTGGTTGAAACAACATAAATTATTTTTTTGTCATTCTGAAGCCAAGGCTTTGCGAGGATGAAGAATCCCGTTGGGTTTAATATCCACAGGGGATCCTTCGTCGCAGACTCCTCAGGATGACGTTGTTTTACAAATTAAGGCAAAATATCTCTAATTACTGCCGACAAACTCCTATACTCTTTAGGCGAAATAATATTTTTAAATCCCAGCCGTTTGGCTTCTTTTATCCTTCTTTCAACTCCAATAACATCCCGGATTTCTCCGAGTAATCCTACCTCTCCTACTGCAACCGTTTTAGGAGGAAGAGGTTTCCCTTTAAAAGACGACACAATTGCCAAACACATTCCCAGATCTGCAGCCGGCTCATCAATTTTTATTCCGGAGGCCACATTTACAAATACATCAAATCCCCCGAGGGGAAGCCTCGTGTGTTTTTGGATGATAGCAAGTAACATTTGAAGCCGATTTAAATTAATTCCTGTGGCAACACGTCTGGGAATAGGAATTTGAGAAGCAACGGTGAGTGCCTGTACCTCGACAAGTAGGGGTCTACTTCCTTCAAGGGTACAAATAACGGCAGACCCGGCTCCGCTTTCATTTTTCCCTAAAAATAATTCCGAGGGGTTAGTGACCTCCATCATTCCCTTCTCTTCTAGGGAAAATACTCCGACCTCATCCACCGGTCCGAATCGGTTTTTCGTCGTTCGCAACAGACGGAGGGTTTGGAACCGTTCCCCTTCCAGATATAAAACGGTATCTACGATATGTTCGAGGACTTTGGGTCCTGCTATAGTACCCTCTTTGGTGACATGACCGATAAGAAGGATGGGAATATGAAGCTGCTTGGCAACGGATAATAATTTGAGAGTCGATTCCCTCACCTGCCCAACTGCCCCCGGAGTACCGGTAAGCTCCTCGGACCACAGGGTTTGAATAGAATCAATAATGACAAGGGAGATATCTTCTTTGTGAGAAGTGATGGCATTAATGATGGATTCTACATGAGTTTCCGGAAGAACTAAGATTTTATTTAGAGGCAATTTCAACCGCTCCGCCCGCAGTTTTACTTGTTCACTCGATTCTTCCCCTGTTACATATAATCCTCCTACATAGGAAATAATCTGAAGCATGATCGTGGATTTTCCAATTCCCGGATCTCCCGCAAGTAATATTAAAGAGCCCGGAATGAGTCCTCCTCCGCCTAAAACCTGATCTACTTCGGCAATTCCTGTTGTTACTCTCCCAACTTTTTTTATTTGAACCGTGTTTAGATGAGCAACTCCTGCACTACCTACACTTTTACTCCGTTTGTTAACCCATCCAACCGATGATCCCCTTCCCTCATTTTCAATCGTCTCTACAAAACTATTCCATGCCCCGCACTCCGGGCATTTTCCTAAGTATGAGGGACTTTTATATCCGCACTGCTGGCAAACGTAGGAAGAATGGGATTTTGACATAAGATAACAGCTCTTGATTTATCTGATTTAAAAAGTTATAGCTATTATACATGGAAAATTCTCAAACTATCACAATAAAGAGTACCGTCTATTCCAATTATCGAACTACTATCCCTTTAGTTATTCGAAAATTCTTGAATTTACATCCCGGAGATATTCTTTTGTGGAAGGTAGATAAAGTTAATCACAAAATAATAGTTTCGAAAAAAATATAATTAATCTAGCTCAAAAAATATAAAGACATCCCCGTGAAACTTATTTCAGAACTGTGATCTAACGATTTGGGAAAGCTTTTGCTATTTGTTCAACAGGATGGATTTGAACCTTATTTGTGTGGTTTAAATAATAGAGAACTGCAAGATATGATCCGCTCTGGTACCCGTATTTAAATGAAAAAAAATCACTGGATGATTCATCTGGACAGTTTTCCTTAAAAACATCTTCAAATGCTTGTTCATCTGTTTTACCGTAAGTTCTCCAAGGACGTCGAATTCTAAGACCAGGACCGATTTTTTTAGGATCATCACCGTTTCTTACCTCAGCATAGGACTGCATACCGCTTGTGTTTACAACAACATCAACCGCACATACATCAGCAGGATCACTGGATCCCTTTGCTCTTGTTATTCCGATAAAATCAAGAGCTTCTCCCAGTCCTGTTTCTACACCTTTTTCAAAAGAGTCAGAATCTTTTACTAATTGAGGGTGCTCTGTTTCACTTCGTCTGATCGCCTCAAGCGTTCCGTTTTGCTTAAGTGCCTCTGCCGAAGGAATACCTGGCATCTCAATCACCTCAGGAACTCCATGAATGTCTAAAAGCTTTTCAAAATTGGGCCTGACAAAGGTTTCCCATTGCGCAGCATTAAATTTACCGCTCACGCGGGGATACGGTTGGCGGTACACATCTGAAAATTGAGTATTTCTTAATCGATCAACTTGTCCAAGTAATTGATCTTTAATAGATATATCTTTAACGGGACCCTGGTCCTTTGGCATTTCATTCATGGCCCAATAATACTCTCTCTCTCTGGTATTTTCAACTATGTGTATGAGGTTTTATTAGTTGATTGGATAATTGGGTTATTGGTATTTATTGGGTTATTTTTACCTGTACATGACAGGCTTTTCGGTAGGAACAAGAGTGAGGGAAATTTTTCGTTTGACGGCATCGATGTGTTCTATGGTACAGTTGACGGATTCACTTATTTTTGGCTCTTCACCGGGGGTTAATTTACTTACATGCAACAGCCCTTCAATTCCCGGTTCAATTGAGACAAACACTCCGTAAGGGGCTGTCCGGACAACTTTTCCTGAAACTGTTGAATCAACCGGATATTTATCCAAAATATTTTTCCACGGATCCGGAGTCAGGCGCTTTATGGAAAGATTTAATTTTCCTTCATTCTGATTAACTTCCAAGACCATCACATCTACTTTATCTCCTACTTTATACATAGTGGATGGATTATCTACCTTTTCCCATGCAATTTCTGAGATATGGACAAGCCCCTCAAGACCTTCAACATCTACAAATATTCCAAAGGAGGCAACTCCGGAAACGGTTCCTTTTAACTCATCCTGCGTTTTAATTTTTTCAAGTTTTTCTCTCTGAAGAGTCGGAGTAACTCCCAGAACCGATGCTTTTTGGGAAAGGACGAGCCGGTTTACCGCTTTATCAACTTCAAGTACTTTTACTTTTATTGACCGCCCCGAGAGTATCGAGGGGTTAGCCGCATATTCCCCTTCCAGTTGTGTTGCCGGAATAAATCCCCGTAGTCCCTGCCAGTCAACCAAAAGGCCTCCTTTTGCAACCTCAAGACCATTAACGGTCAGATCTTCTCCGGATTCTTTAGCAGAGGTGAGCTTTACCCATCTTTGTTCATGACTTGCCTTTCGAAGGGAGAGAACGGCATACCCTACGTCATTTTCAGGATTTACAACCTGAGCAATGATTCTATCTCCTATTTTGAGAGCTGCTGCGTACTCTTTGACTTGATCCAGCTCCCATTCAGCAACTACTCCAAAACTTTTTTTTCCGATATCAACCAAAACTTCCCGGGGACTGACTGAAACTACTGCACCTGAAACCGTTTCTCCTTTTTTGACAGAAAATACCCCGCCTTTGTAGGTTTTTAAAAGTTCATCCATGGTTACCGGCTCGTGAGTGGATATAGAAGTTTTAGGAGTATCTTTTATTTCTTCTTTTTTATTTTGTTTTTTGCTCATCCGTCATTAAAACCGCCTTTCTTACAAAGATCACAAGAGATAGTATACCATTTTCTCTTTAAAGCTTCCGGCCTCGACCTATTTTCGCAAGTCCGTTGCCAGACTACTATCGTAGGCGCTGAACCGTTTTACGACTCTGTTCGAAATGGGAAAAGGTAGGACCAGTTCGCACTAGAGACCGAAAACTTCAAAGACAAAATGACTCTCTAACAAGTGAACAGAAATGATTTTTTAGTATTTTATAGTATCTTTCCAGTCTTAACATTTACTCTCAACCAATTAGTATAGATGAGCTTAAGTCCTCACGGACCTTACACTCTCTACCTATCAACCTAGTATTCTACTAGGGGTTTAAAAGGATTTCTTATCTTGGAGTGGGCTTGGCGCTTCAGATGCTTTCAGCGCTTATCCCGTAGGAATATAGCTATCCGGCGTCATGCGGGCAAAATACATTGCTCACAACCGGCACACCAGGGATTCCTCCCCCGCAGTCCTCTCGTACTAGCAAGAGTTCTCCTCAAAAATCCAACGCTTGCACAGGATAGAGACCGACAATTGTGTTACACGTAATTATTACGGCTGCAAACATTTCTGCTGCAGTCTGCATGTCGCCATGCAGTTCGGACTATATCTTGTCCGATGTTACATCGGACTCTGACGTATAGTCTCTGAGGATTATTACCTAATCAATAATAGAAATGATAGAATCGAGTACAACTAGAAATTACTTCTAGACCCTGTAAACTTACCCTATTTTTACAAGGAAATTTACAATCTGGGTACATTTGATATTTACAATCACTTATTAATGAAAAACAAAAATAAGTAATTCCTATTATTATTAGCTCTATTGCTATCACCAGTAATAGTTTCCTGCTGATTGTCCGCACTTGATGCATTTTTACGTTCATTAAATTAAACGTAGCACAAGATACTCGGAGTTTCCAGCATTTAGTCAAATTTATCGCTCCCGATTACCTATCGGGAGAGTCCTTCTTTTCCTCTTATATATGTCCAAAAACGTTGAAGGAAAGACAGCTCTTTAAATAATAATGTCATTATTATTTGGTCTACTGTCTCACGACGTTCTGAACCCAGCTCGCGTACCCTTTTAACCGGCGAACAGCCGGACCCTTGGAAGCTTCTCCACCTCCAGGATAGGATGAGCCGACATCGCAATCATTTGATTGCCCCTAAAATTTCTTCTAGGATTTGACTATATCTTCACCCTAACATTCGTCAGGGGTCAGCGTGTGATAGGTATATTTTAAGAAACCTATCTCATCCGCCTCTTCAGCGGAATCAGTCGATACGGGGTTATAACAAAAGCTTATATTTCATATCATCAATAATATATGGATAAATGGTATTCATAAATCTTGGAACACTTTCTTTAAAAATGCGAATACGAAAATATTTCTTATCTTTATTTAATGAAGAACGAAACCCAAATTTCGCATTCAATATTTCTGAAAGAAATAGTTGTTCTGTTTGTGTAAATTGCTGTGTATTTAAATAAATGTCTTCATCACAGCGAGAACCATCATCCATATACCATATAGCCAAAGTTAGCGGAGTAAGTTTTAAATCATTTGGTATGACTTTTTTATTTTTATGGAAAAAGCGATTATAAAATTCCGTCAGCACTGGTAAACTTCTAGTAGTAAACCGATAAGCAATTCTTTTTCCATTTCCTTTCCGCTGTTTTGGAGGAGTAAGTACTATGCGATGAAATTTATCATAAAGCCAGTCGACTAATGCTTTCTGTTTGAAACTATGATTAATCTCAAGCAGAGCATGCGTCTTTTTCCTCATGGTTCCATCACCTAGTAAAACTCCTATAAGTATTTCTTTTTGAACTTCTGTCAAACTTCCCTCGGTATTATCCATTGATACTATCCTTAAGTTCATTATGAACCAAAGAATAGCCATTATCAATTGAGGACTCCACCGATATTAGCTGAATTTTTTTAGGTATCCAATTACTTAGATAGCACCCCGATGTTTTATTTAAGGTGCCAAACCGCGTCGTCGATATGGACTCTCGGACGCGATCAGCCTGTTATCCCCAGGGTAGCTTTTATCCGTTAAGCCCGGTCCGCAACCACTGCGGATCCGAGGATCACTAACACCTGCTTTCGCATCTGCTCGACATGTACGTCTCGCAGTTAAGCCGGCTTGTCGCGTTTGCACGTCACGTAGGATTTCCATCCCTACTAAGCCGACCTTTGTACGACTCCGTTACGATTTTGGAGTCAACCTCCCCAGTTAAACTGCCCGCCAGACACTGTCTCCCTGCCCGATTTTTATGGGGCAAAGGAATTAGAGTTGCTAATCTTAAAGAGAGGTGTTCCATTGATGTCCCGCCTTGCGGCGGGTCTCCCTCCTACGCTCGACAGTCAAAATCAGCTTCCCAATGCCAAGCTACAGTAAAGCTCCATGGGGTCTTTTTGTCCATGTGCAAGTAGGCCGCATCTTCACAGCCATTTCAATTTCGCCAGGTAACGATTCAAGACAGTCGCTAACTCATTCTGCCGTTCGTGCGGGTCGGAACTTCACGAATATCAACTATTACTAGTTGCGTGGACTATATCTTTACCGATTTAATCGGTACCAACGTGTAGTCTCTACAGGGTTATCCAGATTTAATCTGGAAACTTCCCTCGGTATTACCCATTCATTCAATGGGCTCCACCGATATAGTTGGTTTTTAACGTCGGGCTTGCTCCTTCCGCTTACCCGACAAGGAATTTCGCTCTATGCTTCAAAATTCGAATTGAAGGTTGGACTATATCTTATCCATTCGTTTGTAATGGATCCTGACGTATAGTCTCTGAGGATTCTAAAAAAAGGAATTTATTTTCACTATGGAAAAACATCTATACAACATTTCTGAAACTCAATTGAGTCTTTTATATATAGATATACTCCAATAATCACTATCAATACTGCTATTATTATTAAAATGATTAGAATTTTCCTTTTCATTAGCCTTTCCTGCTGATTGTCTCTACTGATATCATTTTCACTATGTGTAGTTTTACCCATAGTAGATTCAGAATACGAGAGTTTCCAGCATATAGTCAAGTTTGCGTTTTAGTGTGTTCGGCACACACATGACGGAGGGTTCTTCCCGATTAAATCGAGACATACCTCACTATGGCAGCGGGTCCACTTCGGACCTACCATAGAACAGTTATAGTTACTGCTGCCGTTCACACGGGCTTGAGAAAAAACCTTGATATAATCTCAGTCTCCACTCTTGACCTTCGTGCACTGGGCAGGCGTCAGCCCCTATACGTTGCCTTTCGGCTTTGCAGAGACCTGTGTTTTAGTTAAACAGTTGGTTAGCGTCTTTAACTGCGTCCCTATACCATAAAAGGTATAGGGAAGGGCATCTCCCATAGGTTACGCCCAGTTGTTTTGCCGAGTTCCTTGAATCGTTTTCTCCTGATCACCTTAGTATTCTCTACCAGTCCACCTGTGTCGGTTTGCGGTACGGAAACAATAAGACTCTCCACCTTTCGATGGAACAATGAGGCTTTTCCGGGAAACTGAAATTTCTGCAATTGTCCTTTCTTTTGAAAAGAACTCTTCGTCGTCATTTAATTAAACGCAATAACGGATTTCCCCGTTATCACTATCTTATGACTTAAACCCGTCATGGGCTGCCAATTCCACTTTCGTCACCCCCTTGTACTTCTTACTGCTATAGCCGAATTTTGACGGCTTACACATCGAGCTACCCTCACCCAAATGGATGAGACTTGCCTTAGATCCGATTAACCCGTCCCCGATGAACGTTGGAACGGAAACCTTGGACATTCGGTGTGAAAGATTTTCACTTTCATTTCGCTACTCATACCGACATTCTCACTTCTTACCGCTCCACACCAGCTTACGCTAGATGCTTCACTGCAATAAGAACGCTCTCCTACCACTCCCCCGACTTAGTCGGGAAAGTCTTTAATTTCGGCAATTGGCTTATACCCGTTCATTTTCGGCGCGAAATCTCTCGTCCAGTGAGCTGTTACGCTTTCTTTAAAAGATGGCTGCTTCTAAGCCAACTTCCTGGGTGTCTGAGAAATCTCACATCCTTTACAACTTAGCCAATATTTAGGGGCCTTAATTGAAAGTTTGGGTTGTTCCCCCACTTGACCAGACTCGCTTAGCCGAGCCGGACTGACTACCTGTCCTTCTTTCTTGGTATTCGGAGTTTGATTGAGTAACCTCGCTTACGCTTGGTAACCAATTCAGTGCTCTACCCCCAAGAATATGTGACAGGCGCTATACCTAAATATATTTCGGAGAGAACCAGCTATCTCCGGGTTCGATTGGCATATTACCCCTAAGCACAAATCCTCCCACGTTTTTGCAATAACGACGGGTTCGGGCCTCCTCCCGATTTTCATCGGGATTCACCCTGTTCATGCTTAGCTCACCCGGTTTCGGGTCATCCTGACTGCGCCGATTCGCCCGGTTAGGGCTTGCTTTCACTATGCCTTCCCCACAGAGTGGGTTAGACTTAAAGCGCAATACAGAATACTCGTCGGTTCATTCTTCAATAGGCACGCTATTATCCTTCGATTGCTCTCAGGACTCTAGCTGTTTGTTAGTCGACAATTTCAGGTACTATTTCATTCCCCTCACAGGGGTGCTTTTCACCTTTCCCTCACGGTACTAATTCACTATCGGTCAGCTGTGATGTTTAGTCTTGGAACGTGGCCGTCCCGGATTCTCACAAGGTTGTGCCGTGCCTCGTGATACTTAGGAACTTCTTAGGGGAGATTTAGGTTTCACTTACGAGACTTTCACTCTCTATGGTCTGCTATTCCAAGAAGTTCTGTTACCCGCCTCTCATCCCATATCAGAAGCCCTGCAACACCCCGATAAATCGGGGTTTAGACTTTTCCGCTTTCGCTCGCCGCTACTGACGGAATCTCAATTGATTTCTTTTCCTCATCTTACTTAGATGTTTCAGTTCAGATGGTACCCCACCTATCGCTATATTACTCACTTACGTGAATAGTTTTACGATAAGCTTCCCGACTCGCGTCGGGAGGATTGCTCCATTCGGAAACCACCGGGTCAAAGGCTCTTTACAGCCTCACCGATGATATCGCCTGTAGAGAAGCGTCCTTCTTCGGTCACTTGCTGCCTAGGCATCCATTGTCGACTTTATGAGTAGACATTAAGGCTTTGAAAGATACATATCCTACTTACTTTTTAGATAATTAGGCTAATTATCATTCTGTTCACTTGTTAAAGAGCCCTAAAAAATCTCTTCGAGATTTTTCAGGGTAAACCCTTTTAAAAAAAGAGCTTACCTTAAAAAACCTCCTAAGTTTAAAACTTTTACAGTGAAACCCGTCCTTGCTGGTGGACCGTAGGAGATTCGAACTCCTGACCTCAGCATTGCAAATGCTGCGCTCTACCAGCTAAGCTAACGGCCCGAGCCTGGCCAAATAGTATGTCAAATAAATTCAGAAGGAGAAACTAGATGCGTCTAAACGCTTAGGGTAGTGAGTTTAAAAATAGAGAATGAGTTCTCATTGATTATTCTAGGTTTTTTCTGAATTTATTTACCCCTTTTACTCGAGGGGTATATCCACGACTTTTTGCGTGGTGGATTATAATTATATCTATTAATTATTTTTTGTCAATCACTTTGCAAGCTCTGCTTCAACGGTTGGTTTAAACTGAGAATAAGGAACTGCACCTGAAACCATCTGGCCATTGATAAATGTAGCAGGAGTCCCGCTGACCCCTACTCCCTGACCATAGATAACTGAATCTGCAATTTTTTTTGCATATTTATCCGTGTCAACACAATTATTAAAATCGGTCGTATTTAGCCCAAGGGTTGCTGCAAACTTTTTCAGGTTATCTTTAGAATATTGTCCCTGGTTTTCCCCTTTTTGATTGCTGAATAAATAATCGTGATATTCCCAGAATTTTCCTTGGTCTTGTGCGCATCGTGCTGCCATTGCAGCGTATGTGGACTCAGCACCTAAAAATGGATAATCCTTCCACACCAGTCTGGCTTTGCCGGTATTTACATAATCTTTAATTAAGTTTGGCAGAGCCGGCTGCCAGGTAGCATCCTGAGCTTGCATACTTTTAACTACTTCTTGATTCGTCCCAGTGAAAGCACCGCAGAAAGGGCATTGAAAA
>Ga0155406_146_pt1 | contig 13255 bp, 12 predicted proteins | sample RifCSPhighO2_02_FD_106374 | JGI IMG/M metagenome (GOLD analysis project Ga0155406, IMG submission 106374) | Candidatus Gottesmanbacteria bacterium RIFCSPHIGHO2_02_FULL_39_11
CAAAAAGTGTCACCCTGAACTTGTTTCAGGGTCTAACTTAAGACAGATGCTGAAATAAATTCAGCATGACATCTTTAATTTATATGAAAATATTAAGTTTTAAATTTATTTTTTTAACCTTTGTTTTTACTATTGCCTATTGCCTAGTGCCTTTTTTGCATTTTTCCGTTTTTGCTCAAGAATCATCTTCCTCTGGAGTTCTTTTTGCACCAACAATTTCTCCAAGTCCCACTCAGGCTATCATTAACCTGCAACCTACAACTTATAACTTACCACCCAATAACAATCAGTCTTCAACATCAAGTGCTATCACTACTCCCCTCTCACTGACAAGCGACCAGTCTGGCTCCTCTGCAAGTATAAGACTTCCTCTGAAACTTTTCCCCCTTCCTAAAAATCAGTTTCTTATTTCAGAACCTATTACGGTTGAAGTTATAAATTCGTATGATGAGACTCCTAAAATATATGTTGTCACGGAAGCTGGCCGGGAGGTTCCTTTTTTCTATAAAGAAGTTAAGTCCCAAAACTCAAGCCGGAAATTTCAGATTATTTCAGTACCCAATTTATCACCCGGAAAATACCGCATTCAGGTTTCTATTTCTACGGGCTTTGATACATCAGATTCTTTTCTATGGGGAACGCTTTTTGTCAACTCAAATAAATCAGCATACCAGCCCGGTGAAAAAGCAGATCTCTCAATTGGACTTTTAGATGAGAATGGACAAAAAGTCTGCGACGCGGATATAAAATTAACTGTAACAGGTAACGGGGACCCCCAAGACACAAATATAATTCGCAATCCAAATTGCCGCAACCATACTCCAACATCCGCGCCTGATTACGAGACTTCTTTTACCGTTCCTGACAGAGAAGGTGCATACACACTTTCTGTCACTGCTTCCATACAAGGAAAGGAATCGCAAAGCATACACAGAACTATTTTAGTTGGAAAAAATCCCTTTGAAGTTGAAAGGTCAGCCCCGACTCGTCTTTTTCCTCATGCTTCCTACCCGGTAACGTTAACGGTTAAAGCAAACCGGGACTTTAAGGGCTTGGTAAGCGATCTGATTCCGGAAAGCTTTACTTCACTTGCGAGTTCCGTCTCAACTGATTCAGCTTATGTGAACGATTATTCCCTTTATAAACCCTTCACATTTAATCTTGCTAAACCCTTTGACGGAATATACACCTTAACCCAAGGCTTTGCAGGACACCTGGATAAAGAATACGCGAGATTTGACTATACGGATTTTGGGCTTGACGGACATGATGGAATCGACTTTGGACTTCCGGAGGGAACTCCTTTAAAAGCTACTGATGACGGAGTAGTTGTGCATGCCGGACTTAACCCCTATGGAAAAACGGTCATAATTGAGCATTCATGGGGAAAAACATATTACGGACACTTAAATATCATCTATGTCACAAAGGATCAAAAGATTTCAAAAGGTGACGTAATAGGACTTTCAGGAAATACAGGATTTTCAACCGGGCCTCATCTGCATTTTGGAATTTTACCAAATATTACCAATTTCAGTAACGGATTTTTTGGAAAAATTAACCCTCTACCTTTCTTAGGAATGAGCAAGGACGGAGCTCTTTTGAAAAATTTACCTCACCTTTTTGATCTATACAGTCAAAAAATATCATGGAGTGTAAATCTAAAAGCAGGAGAAAGCGTTGAACTTTCCTATACAATTCAATCGCCCTCTGTCTCACCTCAAACCTATCTTTTAGGACCGGTAAAGTTTGAGAGAATAATAAATAATAATTCAGATGGAATTATTCTTACATCGGCTCCTGAGCCAATCGTAAAAACAGAATTGGCTTATCAGGATAACTCAGTGTGGACAGCCGTTTCAGATACCCAAATTCAGGTGGATGACTCTGCCCATTTTTCCGTGGAAAGTCATGAAGGGTCTTCCGGGAATATTGTTTTTATAAACTCCCAAATAGGCTATGTTTTCTTTAGAGAATTATCAGGAGCGTGTACATACTCACAAACGCGGGATGGAGGAAATACATGGAAAAAACAGTCACCTGTTTACCTTTCTACGGGATGTTTAAATATCTCCCTCTGGTATGACCGGCAAACACCCGAAGACAAAACGGGTAAATTTGTTCATATAGTGATGACGGATAAAGATACTAATCGCATCTTTTACAACCGGTTAGACAGTGAAAGCAACACTCTTTTGTTTCCCAAGACTCCGTTAACTATTACGGAAGGACTGCCCAATGTTTTTTCCCAGTCTCAAAATATTCCTATTGTGACACGCACAACTGATGGAAGTTTATTTGCGGGACTTTTGGATAATGACGGTGCGGGGTCAAGCTTTATCCTCAGATGCAGGTTGGAATGCCAAAACGCAGGAAACTGGAAAAAAATAGATGATCCCGGACTTCCTGTGGATAAAACTCAGGACGAGTTAACCTTGGTTCCCCTTTCAGACTCGCGACTTTTGCTTTTGCATTTTAGCAACGATCAAAAAAAGATTTTCTCAAAAGAATACGACACTCAAAAAAATATATGGGAGAAAGAGTGGAAAGAAGCGGTAAAAGACGTTGACAATCCTTCCCTTTATTCCTGGAACGTACATAAAGATCCATTAAGTAATGATGTCTATCTCGCATCTATACGGGGAGGAAACATTAACCTTAATTTATACCATTCTGGAGAGTGGGACAGTCTTTCTGAAGTTTTAGCCAATACCGGCAATCCTCTTTTATCTGTAAAACTGGGATTTGATAGGGATAATTCTCTTTACGCTGTCTATTCGACTCAGGAGACTACTGAGAGAAAAGACAGCATTTCTCTTTTTTATAAGACATCTTCGGATAAAAAAATCTGGAGCGATCAAAAAGGACCCTTAAATATTTTCGCAGGAGTTCTTTCCGGGATGCATGTGAGTTTGGAAAACTCTGACCGGGTTCGCGTGACCTGGATGGATCCGGAGTCGATGACTTTGTATCTTGAAAACCTCACAGACTCACAAAGTCTTGAAAAAAAGATGAGGAATGGACTTGGGGGTTATTAATAAATGGATGGTATAATGATTATATGGGACTTACATCTGCAGTAATTTCTATCTCTAATTTGTATAATTCAAAACTGCGTCAGACTGATAATTTTCTAGTAGATTCCGGTGCATCTTTGACGGTTGTTCCTGAAAATATTTGGAAAAAACTGAAAATTAAGCCGGAAAGTGAAGTCTTTATCCATCTTGCCAATGGAAAAGTTTTAAAAAGAAAGACCGGATTTGCTAAGGTTAAATACCTGGAAAAAGAGGTACCAACTCAAGTCATTCTAGGAGAAAGCGACGACAGTAAACTCCTGGGGGTTTTAACTCTTGAGGAAATGGGACTTATCCTAAATCCTCTTAAAAGAACTCTTGAGCAAAATGAAATACGGATGTAGGGCGGGTTATTGAATTAGAATTTTAAATAAGGTAAATTACATTCATGTCTCTTTCAAAAGTCCAAACGATTGCAGTTGTTTTTTTTTCAATTATCGTTTTTACCGCAATTGGAACCAGCGTTTATTTTTACTCCCAGTATAAAAGCAGTCAGGGAAGTGTAGCAGGGACCTCAGATGAGACAAAAAAACTTAAAAAGCGGGTAGGAAAACTTATCGATATTCCAACAGATGAAGATCCCGCCGTTGCAACGGTCAATGACGTCACTAAACTCCGGGATCAGCCTTTTTTTTCAAGAGCTAAAAACGGGGACAAAGTACTGGTTTTTGCAAAAGCTAAAAAGGCAATTTTATATGATCCGATAGCCAATAAAATTATAGAAGTAGGGCCTATCACTCTTCCAACTCCTACAGGTGCTGTTGAGGAAGGTACATTTAATATACCGGGAACAGAACCAACTGGCCCGTCGCAAGGACCTATCAGATTCCCTTCTCCTACCACTGTCTCAACGGTATCTGTAGTTCTGTATAACGGCACAGCCACTCCCACACTTTCTGATACGATTCAAAATCTCATAAAAGAAAAAACTCAAAACGTACAAATTACAGAAACCACTCAGGCAAGCCGGGACACCTATGAGAGTACTATTGTTGTAGATCTGAATGGCACCAAAAAAGACTCAGCCGCGACTCTGGCACAGTTAGTAAGCGGAGAAGTCGGAGACTTACCACCCGGTGAGAAAAAGCCCGCGAGTGGAGATTTTCTGGTAATAATAGGCGCCCCGAAAAATGCGCCATCCCCTACAACGAGTCAATAAGTATGTGTCATCCTGATCGCGATTCTTATCGGGAGACGGGATTCTTCGACTTCGAATGCTCTCAGTCTCAGAATGACATTATTGGTAAACTTGATTTTCAACATACTCCTCTTGCTACTTTCTACCTAATACGTAATACTTAATAGGTAATACGTTTTGCCCCTTTTGGGGGTTACTGCCCATGCAAATAACGGATGATATTTTAGTTGGGATTCTTAAAGATAAGGTAATAAATAACACCCAGCTTTTTGATGCCCAGGAATTTGCAAAAAGTGCCAACATTTCTCTGCGCCAGGCTCTTGTTGAAAAAGATTTTATTACCAATGAAAATCTGGGTCTTCTTATTGCCAATTACTTAAAAATTCCTTATGTTGTTTTAAGTAAAACCGCGATTTCTGAGGAAGTTCTTCGGCTCATTCCTGAAAGGGTCGCCCGCAAACAAAGAGCAATTTGTTTTTCCCGGGATACGGATGGAATCAAAGTTGCTTTTTCAGATCCGACTGCGACTGAGATTATTGGACCGATTGAGAAAAAAACAGGACAAAAGGTTATCCCCTATTTTGCAACAGAACAGGATATTTTTAATACCCTCTCCCTTTACCGTAAAGATCTGCAGAAAACATTTGACACTCTCATACGGGAAGCGGCCTTGCGCTCATCCAATCCGAACCAATACGATGCGCCAGTTGCAAAAATTGTAGACCTTATTATCGACAGCGCTTACCAAAATAAAGCATCTGATATCCATATAGAACCTGAAGAAAGAAACTCGATTGTCCGCTTCCGTATTGACGGAATTCTTCATGCGGTTCTTCAGTTTCCGATTCATCTGCACGACCGAATCGTCACCCGAATAAAGGTCATGAGTAAACTAAGAACGGATGAACACCTTGCCCCCCAGGATGGAAAAATAGGAGTAAAGCTGTATGAGGAAAACCTCGATCTTCGGGTATCTATCGTCCCGATTGTTGAGGGAGAAAAAGTCGTTCTAAGGCTTCTTGCCTCTAAGATGAGCCAGTTTACGCTAAAAGACCTGGGAATGAATGAGGTTGATTTAGCAAAAGTTACCGAAGCCATGCACCGCTCGTATGGGATGATTCTCTCAACCGGACCAACCGGATCAGGCAAAAGCACCTCCATTTATGCCATTTTAAAAATTCTAAATACATCAGAAAAAAATATAACTACCATTGAGGACCCGGTTGAGTATCGCCTGAGAGGAATAAATCAAATTCAGGTAAACGCAAAAACAAATCTCACCTTTGCCTCCGGTCTCCGGTCCATTTTGCGTCAGGATCCTAATATCGTTTTTGTAGGGGAAATCAGAGACTCAGAAACCGCCGGAATTGCCGTCAACGCAGCCCTCACCGGTCATTTGGTCCTTTCAACCCTTCACACCAATGACTCAGCAACGGCGCTTCCCCGGCTTATCGATATGCACATAGAACCCTTTCTGGTTGCCTCAACGGTAAATGTGATTATTGCACAGCGTCTGGTGAGAAAAATATGCCAGGTATGCAAAGCCGCAAAATATATAGAACGGGGAGAACTGGTTAAAAATATTCCGGATAGTTTAATCTCTAAATATTTTGGAAATGCCACAAGTCTGCAGATATTTGCTGGAATTGGATGCAAGCTTTGCCACAACACCGGATATGCCGGCCGCATCGGAATCTTTGAAGTGCTCACCGTCAGTAAAGAAATAAAAAAGCTTATTACTCAAAAATTTGATTCTGATATCATGAAACAAAAGGCCGTAGATGAGGGTATGTCTACGATGCTGGATGACGGGATGGATAAAATCGTCCGGGGTCAGACAACCCTTGAGGAAGTCCTAAGAGTTACAAAGGTTGAAAAATGACGGTTCACCGTCATCCTGAGCGAGGAGATACCAGACGGTATCTCCGAGTCGAAGGATCCCCGACATGAGACTGATTAACTACGGGATTCCTGTCTGCCGACAAGGCAGGCTTCCCCCGCCAAGCCGGGGTCAGAATGACATTTAACTATGAATAGCTCAAAAATCACCATCTCAGATTCAGAAAAAATCGGACTCATCAGTAACCTGACAACTATGCTTAGCGCCGGAATTTCCATTCTGGACACTATTGATTCACTTCTTGAGGATTCCAAAGGAAACACACGGAAAATTTTAGAAGCAGTCCGCACTGATTTGACGCAGGGAAAACATCTTCATACTTCTTTCTCCGAATTTCCTCTCGTTTTTGACAATGTCACTATAAGCATTTTAAAAGCAAGCGAGGAGGCAGGGACACTGGATGTCACTCTCAAAGATCTTCGGGATTCCACCAAAAAAGAGATGGAATTTTCAGATAAAGTAAAAGGGGCTTTTATTTATCCGGTCATTATCGTTTTTGTTTTTATGGCGGTTCTTATCATGATTTTAATCGTAGTTATTCCTAAATTTGAAACGGTTTTTTCCCGCATGAAAGTCACCCTCCCCCTTCCTACCAAAATAATGATTTTTCTTTCTCACCTGTTGTTACAGGAGACCATTCCAACCCTTGCCGGTGTGTCTCTCTTTGTGGTAGTTATTTATCTTCTCTATAAAACTAAAAAAAGAGCCTTTTTAGGAGTCATTTTTAAACTTCCGGTTATTTCAAAACTTGTAAAAGAGATCGATCTGACACGATTTACCCGGAGCATGGCTCTTCTTCTTTCTTCAGGCATCCCTATCACGAGTGCTCTGGATTTGACCCGAAACGTGGTTTTAAAGCATGAACTTCAGGTGACTATCAGTGACTGCCGCGAATCGGTCATGTCGGGCAAAAAACTCTCTGAAGGACTTAAACTTCATAAAAAAATTGTCCCCTCAATCATGATAAAAATTATCGAAGCCGGAGAAAAATCAGGATCTCTGGAAAAATCCATGCAGGAGGTTTCAGAATTTTTGGACTACCAGGTAAGTAAATCACTTGCCAGTGCTCTGACCATTCTTGAGCCGGTTCTGATGGTTGTTGTAGGCGTTTTGGTCGGAGGAATGATGCTTTCTATTATTGCTCCTATATACGGCCTTATCGGGCAGATAGCGGGGAGATAAGAAACCAGCCAATAGCAAAATAGCCACTAGGCACTAGTAATATATGAATAATAAGAAAAAATTCCTAATCCCTAATCCCTATCCCCTAGTCCCTAATTCTTCCGGTTTCTCCCTTATAGAACTTACCGTCGTCATGGCTTTTTTTATGAGTATTTTTGCAATAGCAACACTTAGCCTAACCAGAACTCAGCAAAGCGCAACAGTCAATAGTAAGTTGGATCAGGTAACAAGCGATATCCAAAACCAACAGCTTAAAGCAATGAACCTCGATACAGAGGGCCAAGGGATCAACTATCCTTATGGAATTCGTTTTGAAGAAAGCCGGTATATTCTTTTTAGGGGATCTCCCTTTAATTCAAACGATCCTTCCAACTTTGCGGTCAATATAGACGCTCCCCTTTCTTTTGCCAACATCACCATTCCCAATTCTTCTATTATTTTTGATAAAGGAACGGGAGAGGTTATAGGATTTAGCCCGACTAATAACACTTTTATACTGAAAAATTCCGTCACAAATGACCAAAAAAAATTCACGATAAACAGAATAGGAGTTATTACAAGCATAAACTAAGTCACCTAAGTAACTTAAGTAATTTATTATGAGAAAAGGTCAGTCAATAGTCGAGCTTCTAATCGCCATGGGAATTGCAACCGTTTTTCTTCCGGCTCTTGCTTCCGGACTTTTTGCATCCAGAAACGGAAGAGCGGAACAAAATCAAAGGCTTTCAGCAACTGCACTTTTGAAAGAATCAGAAGAAGCAAACCGCATAGCCCGCGAACAGGACTGGTCTTCTGTTGCAACACCGGGGATTTACCACCCGTCTCAGTCGGGAAACACATGGATTTTGCCAACCGGAACTGAAGTGATAAACGGATTTACCAGAAGCACTACCATCTCAAGTGTATATCGGGATGCAAACGGAGATATCGTCACATCGGGGGGAATTCTTGATCCTGCAATAGTTAAAGCGCTTAATACCGTCTCCTGGACAACCCCTATTTCAAATAATGTCTCCTCTACTCAATACTTAGGAAGATATTTGACAAACTCAGTCTTTTCCGATACAACTGCCTCTGATTTTAATTTAGGAATTAAATCTTCAGTTTCTGTAACAAATACTTCTGGAGGAGAAGTACTTTTAGGAGAAGGAGGATATGCGGACTGGTGTACTCCCAATGCTTCAAATATGACATTTGACCTTCCTAAATCAGGAGTCGCCAACGGCATTTCAGCTTACGAAGGAAGAATACTTGCCGGAACTGGTGAGAATTCCTCAGGAGTTTCCATTGACGATATTGCGGTATCCGATACCAATCCTCCGGTTCTGACGTCCCGGGGAACTTTCAACGGATATAAAACAAATGCCATTTTTATTGAGGGAAACTATGGGTATATTGCAACAGATACCAACTCTAAAGAAATTGTCATTGTAAATTTAACCTCTCCTCCTTTTACACAGTCAGGTTATTTTAATGCTCCGGGAAATGGAAACGGGCAAAGTATATTTGTTTCCGGAAACGTAGGATATGCTACCGCCGGAAATAAATTTTATACGTTTGACCTCTCTTCTAAAACCGGCTCACGACCCCAGCTGGGATCTTTAAACCTTGCGGCAACCGGAACTAAAGTAGTGGTTGCCGGAAACTACGCCTATGTCTCAATTGCGGGATCTGTGACAGAACTTCAGATTATTAATGTCGGGAATCCCTCATCCCCAACGGTTGTAGGGCAGGCAGACGTAAACGGTCAGGCAGCAGTTGACGTTACTGTAAACTCATCCGGAACCAGGGCTTATCTTGCAACTAATTCATCCCCCACTCAAAGAGAATTTTTTATTGTTGATACATCGGTTAAAACGGGAAACCGTCCGACCTTAGGTTCATATAATGCAGACCCAACCAGCCCAAAAGCAATTTCTCTTGCTTCTGCCAATAAAGTAGTTGAAATCGGAACCGGAGGAGAAGAATATCAAGTAATAGATGTTACCAATGAAGCCAGTCCGGTAAGGTGCGGAGGAGCTGATATAGATAGCGGGGTACGCGGAATTGCATCTGTCTTTGAAGCCGACGGAGACGCGTATTCTTATATCGTCACCGGCGATACAAACTCAGAGCTGAAAGTAATTCCCGGAGGACCCGGTGGGCAATATGCTTTATCCGGAACTTTTGAATCTCAGAGATTTGCCTTTCCCTCAGTTACCAACGCGCAACCGGTAATTTTAAATCGGTTTGACGGGGTAATTGCCAAGCCTTTAAATACGGATATCAAACTTCAAATCGCGACCACGGGTGCAGTAGGAGGCAACTGCACCGGGGTAACGTATAATTATGTAGGGCCGGACGGAACCGCACTTACCTATTTTACCAGTACGGATGGAACAACAATCGGGGCACCTATTCCCCTCGCGACAAGTGGGTCACTTCAAAATCCGACTCAATGTTTCCGCTACAAAGCATACTTATCTACATCTGATAAATTTGCGTCACCCGTTTTATATGATATGAACGTGAATTATAGTTATTGAGTTTATGAAAAAAAATACCGGTCTCACCCTTATCGAGCTAATTATCTACGTCACTATCCTCCTTACTCTTCTTGCCGTAACAACTAAAATTTTTAGCTCTCTAATCGACTCACAGCTTGAGACTTCGCAAACGTCTTCGGTTGAGCAGGATTCCCGTTATATTTTTGCGCGACTTAGCTCAGATATTTCAAGAGCAACCAGTATTACGACACCCTCTCTCTTAGGACAAACATCGGGAACACTTACTTTGGTTATCAATGGTCTTAATTCAACGTATTCCTTAAACGGAAATAACTTAGAGCTCAGTGATAATTACGGGCTATATCAGCTCAATTCCTTTGGGTCAACCGTCTCAAATCTCTCTTTTCAGCGCTTAGGAAATGCATCCGGAAAACCAAGCATAAAAGTGACATTCACTCTAAGTAGTACTGCAAAACGCAATTCCCAGAGTGAAGTTAAAACGTATAGTACAACTATTGGAACGAGATAGTCACCTGTCATTCCCGCGTTTACCCTGAAAAGTTCGCTTTTTAGGGAAGGCGGGAATCCATAAATGGATCCCGGATCTCGAAACATCCCGATCAAATCGGGATTTCCGAGTAAACAAGTCCGGGATGACAGATAATAATATGAAACCATTAACCATAAGCCATCAGCTATCAACTAACTCCGGCCAGGCTCTTGTAACATTATTGGTTTTTATGATCGTTGCAATAACCATTGTCACAGCTTCTGTCGGAGTTGTGATGACAAACAGCCTTGCCGCCGGATCGGTCGCTCAAACCACATCTGCCCGCTCAATTGCGGAAAGCGGAGTTGAGAATGCCCTTATACGCCTTGCAAGAAACCCAAGCTATACCGGAGAGACGTTACCAGTCGGAAACGGGCAAGCATCGGTTACGGTAACCGGAACCACCATAAAAACAATCACATCTATTGGCACAGACGGGAATTTCAAAAGAACAATTGTAGCAACCGCTTCTCAATCAGCCTATGTCTGGTCTGTGATATCTTGGCAAGAAAACTACTAAACTTCTTAAATACTGTATACTGAATACTAGATACTGAATACTTAATTTCATATGCGCTCGGGCTTAAAATCTGCAATACTTTATATATCAAAAGACAAATTTGACCTGTGGGGACAGAGCTTTTCCCAGGTTCTCTCTTTTGTCTTTCCTCTTGATTTAGTTCGGGATTTAGAGGTAATAAATCATGAAGGGCTTATTATTTCAGTTCAATCGTTTATTGAGAGAAATAAAATTCCCCCCCTTAAAATTGTCATTGTCCTCTCAGATACTATTTGCTTTGAAAAAGAAGTCCCGGAAAACGGAAATCCGTTTGAACGGGAAGATATACTCAACAGTTTTGCAGATATGGTTCCCTTTGATAGGGTAAGCAGAAAAATACTAAAAATAGAAGGAAAACAAAGAATAATCGGTACAAATAAAATACTTTGGGACACCATCCGGGAGAGCTTTACTAATCAGGGATCTGTAATTCCCGCAGTTGTGCCAAGTTCCGCTCTTTCCATACCTGATATCCTGTCAAACTTTAACCCCAAATATGCCCGAGTTGCATTTACCAAGGCTGAAAATTTAAGAGAAGCTAATTTTTTTGAAAACACCGGTGAAACCGGAGGACTCTCCCCTTCTTCTTCAAAACCGGTTAATCATACCCGGGAAATTATCCTTGGAGGAGTTTTTTTACTTCTCTTAATTATTTTAGTCGTTCTTATTATCGTTATGAAGCCCTTTTCCCCGTCTAATGAACCTGAGATTCCACCGAGTACAGAAGTACAAGGTGCAACAAGCGAGAAAAATTTGATTGTATATGTAACTGCTTCAGAAAAAGAACAGGAAGTGGCTGATTCTCTTGAAAAGAGTCTCATTTTAAAAGGATTTAAAGAAATACGGATAAATTTCTCACATTCCGCAGTTGGCGAAATAAAAACAATTTCATTTTCACCGGATATTACAGATGAAAAAAGAAACGCAGTTATCTCATCAGTGAAGACACTTTTTGATAATATCAAAATAAATACTTCTGTAACAGAATACAATGAAGTACATATAGAGCTATAATAAATTTCTCCTGTGAGAGATTGACATCCCTTCCCCAATATGGTCTAGTAAATATAGACATAATTTTTTTTAAAAAGGAGGAGGTGAGTTTTCCTAAATGAAATTTAACAAAAAAGGGCTAGGTCTGAGGTTTTCCAAAGGCTTCACCCTTATAGAAATACTCGTTGTTATTGGTATTTTGGCTATTTTGTTCGCCATAGCCCTTGTGGCTATCAATCCGGCCCGTCAGTTCTCACAAGCCAATAACACAAAAAGAGGTTCTGATACACTCCAAATCTTAAACGCTATTGGTCAATATATGGCTGATAATAAAGGAGTTCTTCCAACAGGAATTACCACCTCATCTCAGAATATAGCAAATACCGGAGCGGATCTTTGTACAGCTCTAACTCCTAGATATTTAGCAGCTTTGCCACGGGATCCATCACTTGCCGGCGGAGATATAACTAACTGTGCAGCGGCATACGATACAGGTTACACGGTTGTTCAGGGTGGATCAGATAATCGTATTACGGTTTCAGCGCCTTCTGCAGAATTAGGTGCAACGATTACGGTTACCCGATAAGTATCTGCCTGTAAAATCACCAGGTTACCATACGGTACCTGGTGGTTTTTAGGTGGGAGTTGACGATCCTGAGCTTGCGAAGGAGAGTTTTACTCTCACCTATGGTGAAAAATCCGATAGGATTTTTTACCATTAGATAAAATCCTGATTAAATCGGGATTTTTATTCATTAGAAGAATTTAACTTATTTCTTCTCATACTCCTCAATTTGCTTAAGCCTTCTGATATGTCTCTGGTCTCCTGAGAATTCTGTTTTGAGATATGCAGTAAGAATTGCCTCAATTTCACTGTCTTTGAGCCAATCCCCTGAAAGTGCCATTACATTTGCGTCATTATGAAGTCTGGCATGAAGTGCCTGTTTAGGATCATAGCAAGCCACAGCCCGCGCCCCTTTTACTTTATTGCTGGCAACGACTACTCCCCCGGCTGAGCGGCACAGGATAATTCCTTTTGACCGGTCTTTCCACGGGTACGGAAATTTCTTTCCGGAGCGTTCATCCCGTGAGGTTTCTTGGGCAACTGAAATTGCGTATTGAGGGTAATCATCAGAAGAATCTAAAACCGTATTTCCCACATCCTCAAATTTTTCTCCCCAGGATAGAAGAATTTTTTTTATTTTTTCTTTTAATTCAAACCCGCCGTGGTCAGACCCGATGTAGATCATAAGAGAATTTTAAATTTTCAATTTTAAATTTTCAATGAGAGAAAAAATGAATATACCCATCTTACTCCGGTTTGCAGCTCGTTAGAGTGAAAAAGCGGATTAGCACTGAAAAATTTTAAGAAA